>Ga0070746_10000842_pt1 | contig 18360 bp, 11 predicted proteins | sample VirMetDEL_Mar_21_FD_77016 | JGI IMG/M metagenome (GOLD analysis project Ga0070746, IMG submission 77016) | Aqueous microbial communities from the Delaware River and Bay under freshwater to marine salinity gradient to study organic matter... | ecosystem: Environmental > Aquatic > Marine >...
AGTAATGGCTAAAGAAGGATTAAGAAAATGGTTCTCTCGCAATCAAGGTAAAGGTTGGGTAGATTGTAAAACTGGAAAACCATGTGGAAGACGTAAAGGTGAAAAACGAAAATCATACCCAGCATGCAGACCTACAATGGCTCAATGTACTTCTGCAATGAAAAAGAAAACGAGCAGTAAACGAATAAGTTGGAAATAATGCCTGATGTTATAGGATTAGCAGATGTATCTAGTAAAGATACAGGTCGTGGTAGTTCTTTAAAAACTGGAGGCATGCGTAGAACATATAATAAAAGGAAAAAGAAAATGCCAAATGCAATGAAATGTAAAACTGGATGGAAAAAAATGGGATACAAAAGCATGAGTGATTGTATGTCATATGGTAAGAAAAAAGTTGGTGATTTAAATAAAGATGGTAAGATGTCATCTTATGAAAGTAAAAGGTCAGCAGCTATACAGAAAGCAATGAAAGGTAGAAAGTAATGCCGAGTAAAGCGAAATGTAAACTAGGTTGGAAAAAGATGGGTTATAAATCTCAATCTGATTGTGAAAGTTATGGTAAGATGAAAATGACTCAAAAGCCAGACACTAGTGTTAAAGACGAAGGCTCTAAAAGGGGAACAGATAGAGCTAAAGCTGCTAACTATAGAATGAAAAAAAGATTAGCTAAACAGGCTAGTTCATATTAATGAAAATAGATATAGATTTATTTGGTGATGATACAGGCTTTGGTGATACAGTTGGTAGAGCAATTAATGTAGTTACTAGAGGAAAAATAAAGGAGTGTGGTGGATGCAAAAAAAGAAAAGCATTACTAAACAGAATGATTCCTTACAGAGGGAACAGGAAGCAATAACAAACGGAGGCCGTATAGGCGGTAAAGAAGGTGGACTTAGACTAGATGTATTTAGTCATGATGAGTCTGCATACCAAAATGGTATTGACTTCAGTACAGAAGATTGCATGGTATGTGAACTTCCAGAAAATGCACAGAGATATATAGTAGAAGACGCAGAGTACGAAGAATCTAGAGGTAGATAGTGCCTAAACAAGTATTTAAACTTGAAGGTTTTCATGGAGGACTTAATAGTAATTCTGACCCTAGAGATATAAGAGAAATAGAATCTCCGTCTTTACAAGATGTTGCAATAGATTCTGTTGGTAAGATAAAACCTTTAGGTGGTTTTAATGATGGAAATATATTTCATTCTGGTACAGTTGTAACCTCTCCAGCTCCAACTTTTGTTGTATTAGCATCATCAGCTTCAAGTATTGATGATACATATAATGGATATAGTTTGTTTATTACTGGAGGTACTGGTATTGGTCAAGAAAGATTAATAGTAGATTATGTTGGTACTACAAAAGTAGCAACTATTAATTCTAATTGGTCTACTAATCCTGATAGCACAAGTACATATGAAATAAGAGGAGATGGTAATGCAACAAGTATACTTCAAAATAGAGGTTTATTTGTTATGTCTAGTGATAGACAATTAGACTCTGACGCAGGAGATGAATTACTAATATTTTTATATGACAATGCTAATCATACAATAGATGTAAAAGATAGCGAAGGATGGGATACTGCTCTTATAGATATGGGAGGAAGTTCAACTCCAGTATTTTACGCAGCTGATAGAGTTGTAAGAGTATCTGATATAGGACTTACTAGAGATAGTCAATGGTTTGGATACATAGAAGATGTAAAATTTTATGATAACACTACACCATTAAATGCAGAAGGACCTCCAGCTGCTTGGGTAAACGTAGACCAAGCATTAGCAACTCCAACTTCTGGTAAATGTTTAATATCTACTCCTGAAGCAAATACAGATACAGATGGTATATTTTCAGCTGATAGTGAATATATTGGAAATGTTATTGATGGAAGTGGTACTGGTGTAGTAGAACATAGTGCAGTAAATCTTAGAGTTGGTATACAATACAATGAAGTAGTTTTTAATTCTAATAGAGATGATTGGGATACAATTCAGAATGCGGCTCGTCGTGATGAAACTGGAATATATCCTTGTATTTCAAGTAAAGTTACATTAATTGAAGGAGGTCCTTATACAGGTGGTCAATCTACTCAAAATTATACACTTGCATTTAAATCTTCTTTAGATTTTGGTATAGAAAGTTCTAATTCAATAGTAGTTCCTGTTTATGTTTCAGCTTCCGAAATAACAAAATTAATAAAATTTCAAGTAAGAATGGGTAATACTAATCTTGGGGGTACTAATGATTTAGCTTGGGATTTTTCTCATGAAAGATTAAATCCAGATATGTGGAATTTTTTAGTTTGTTCTCCAGATAATATTTCTCATAATTCATCTAATTTTCCAATTTCAAATTGTGATAGACTTGATGTTCGTATGTTTGATAATCAAAATATTAATTCAACTTTAGACAGAATGGATTATTATATAAGTGGAATATGTAGCATAGATTACGCATCAGTAAGCGCATTTACTCCAACTCATTATAGTTTTCATTATACTCATTTATATGATACACAAACTAAACAGGAATCATTACCATTTAAATTTAATAATGTAGATGATTCTTCTTCTCCTCATGATGTTAATGATATAAATATAGTAGGAGCTAGTCTTTTATTAAATTTTGATGTATATATTTGCCCTTATCAATCAGATGGTTCTACATATGGATTAAATAAAAGAATAAGTGGTTCTAGATTATATTATAAAAAAGAAGAAAACGATAATTATTTTCTTATTGGTGAATTAGATTTTATTGAAAATGGATTTAAGTTTTTACCAGAAGCAGATACTCTTACATATCCAATTACTGATACATCAAATACAACAGGAAATATATTAAGTAAAACTGCGTTAATAAAAGCAATATCTCTTGAAGTTGCAAACACAATAGATACATTTAAAAATATTAATGGATTTTCTAGTGAAGTAAAAACATTAAATGCTCAATATAAAACTGCTGTTATTCATGGAAGAAGAGCATATATTGGCAATATTAAACAAAACAATAAAACTTTTCCTGATAGAATAATTAAAAGTCAAGTAAACAAATTTGATACATTTCCAGCAGGAATAGGCTCTGTTGATGTTGTTATTAATGATGGTGAAAACATTGTTAAGTTAGAAGCATATGCAGATAGAATACTTCAATTTAAAGAAAATAGTTTATATATAATTAACGTATCAGAAAATGTAGAATTTTTAGAAGATACATTTAGAAATAAAGGATGTGCATTTGATTATCATGTTACTAAAACAGATATAGGAATTGCTTGGTTTAACATACATGGTTGTTATTTATATAATGGTAGAACTGTAATTGATTTACTTGAAAAGCAAGGTATAAGATTAATTAGTGAAGAAGATTGGATAGCATTTATTACTGATGGTGTTGATGGAAGTGCAGATGATAGTGATATGAGTAGTGCATTAATAGGATATATACCTAAGAAAAAAGAATTAATTATTAAAAATGAAAACAATGATATATACTTATATGATTTTGTTTTACAAGCATGGACAACAGGAGATAGTAAAGTAACTGAATCTACAGCAATGACAAACTTTGCATTAAATAAATTACAAAATTTATTTTATGTAGATAATACAACTACAATTAGAAAAACATGGATACAAGACCCAGAGTCTACTAGTAATTTATTATATAAAACTCCTGATATGGATTTTGGGCAACCATCTATTAGAAAAAAAATATACAGAGTAAGAATTAATTATAAAGGTGATGCTTCAGAATTAGGAGTATTTTACACAACAAATGGAGATACAGATAGCTATCAAAGATTTGAAGGAACAGATTCATCAACAGGTAAACCTACTGGTTCAGAAGATGCAACTCCATTACACAATAAAACTGATTTAACTCAATGGCATCAAGCAGAATTAAAACCATCTACAATTGTTAATACAAATAATATATATAGTTTTCAATTTGTATTAAATGGGATAGTTGGAAGTGATTTTGAAATAAATGATATAACAATAGTATATAGGATGAAAAATATAAAATAATGGGATTAACTAGAGAAGAACGAAAGTTATTACATCAAAAAGGAAACCAACCTACATTTGGTAGAGGCAGACCAGATAATAGAGAAGGTATGGAAGGCGATGTAGCATACAGGAAAGTACAGGGAGTAGGTCTTTCTCAATATGTAAAACAAGATGGAATTTGGGTTTTATTAAGTTCTGAAAGTAATTGAAACAAAATAATTTGTTTATTAAATTAAATAGTAAAAGTATATAGTGGATTATGGCAACAGCAGCACAAATTAAATCAGCAATTAGGTCTAAAGCAACAAGTCAAAGAAGAATGATGTCTTCATTAGCAGATATGAGTAGTTCATTAATGTCTGCAAAACAATCTTCTATGATGTTTGATTTAGAACAACAAGATAAAAAAACTATGTATGATACTTTATATTCTGGTATGGAGTTAGGAGAAACAATCATAGGTGATATACAACAAAAAAGAGAGATTGCTCAAGGTATAGAAAGATTTAAAGAATCGTTACCATCTGATTTAAGAAAAGATTTTAGAATGGAAAAGGCAAGTTTATCTGATGTTATAAAAGGTAAAAAAGGTTCTTTAACTTCTTATTTAACTGGTAAGCAAGAATACTTTATAGGAGATAAATCTTTAGGTAGTCAATATGATGTATCTGCTAGAGGAGATGAAATCTTTTCAAAAAGAATTGCTAAAAATTTATTAGATATGACAGAAGGCGAATCGTTAATAGATAAACCTACTCCTACATTACCATCAATAGAATCAATGAAATTTGATATAAGTAAAATAGGTGGAATGAAACCATCTACTATGCAAGTAAATCAAGATGCAACAGTTCAACCTGAATTATTTGGAGAAGCTGAAGATATTAATATTCCACAATCTATTTTAGATAAATATAGTTAAGGATTAGTATGAGTTTATTAAGCACACTTACATTTGCATTATCAGCAGCTCAAGAGTATGGACAAACTAAAGACATTAGAAGGCAAGCTGAGGCTCAACAAGGTTTTTATAAAGATGCTTTATCTTCTTTAGGTGAAGCAGAGAAAACATTAGACCAATCACTTCAATCTAGTTTAGAGTTATCTACATTAGAAGCAACAAGGTCATCTGAAAAATTAGCTGAATCTGGACAAAAAGCACTAGAAAGAGTTAGGCAATCTCAACAATCACTTAGTCAAAGGTCTGGATTTGCAAATCAATCTATGGATGTAGATGTTACCGAAGATGTAAGAAAAGGATTTACTACTAGAATGGAAGACTTAGATATATCACTAGGTAAAAGTCTTGCAGATGTTTTATCTAACTTTGAACAACAAAGATTTGATATGCAATCTCAAAGACAACAATTAGAAATGCAAAAAAAATTAGCAGAACAACAAGCAAATAAAAAATACTTTGGAATATTTGGATAACATATGTCTCAAGCATTACAATCATTAAACGCAATATTAAAATATAAACAAGAACGAGAACGTCAAAAGATAGATAAATCTTTAGCAATGCTTGATATGGGTAGGAGACTTCAACAAGAAGAAAGAGAAGCTGCTTTTCAATCTCAAACTATGGCACTAAGAGACGCTCAAGAAAAAAGAGCAACAGCAGCTGAGAAAGCAAGTATACAAGAACAAGAGCAAAATTTAGAATTAAAAAATATTCAAATAAGACAAGCAAACACAGAATTAAATGAACTAAATAAATCAATTGCTAGTGGTCAATTTGATGAATTAAAGAAAACAGAATTACAAATAAAACAAGTTCAATTATCTAATTTAAAACAACAACAAGAATTATTAACTAGAGAAAGAGCAGAACAAGCGTTTGACCAATACAAATCTGTAGTTGCTACTGATTATTATAATAATACTGAAAATATAATAGATAGTTTTCAACGAGAAAAAATTATACCATCTGTAGTTTTTTCAAAAGTAGAAACAGCTTTAGCTAATCAAGATTTTGAAATTGACCAAGTAAGAAATTCTATTTTAGACGCAGTAGAAGGAGATGAAAGAAAATATTTAACTAAATTAATTGGTAAAAATACTAAATATGGAGATGCTTTATTAGTAGGTATATATAATTCTGCATATAATGCTAGTAGTAAAACTGGATTAAAAGATAATAAATTTATAATGGATGCATTAGATAATATATCTGGTCCTCTTGCTAATGATAATGAATTAATACAACTTGGTGTTAATTTAGGAATTGATGGTGATGCATTAAGAGAAAATTTATATGCTGTACAACAAGTACAAAGACAAAAAGATTTTATTGATAATAAAATAACAACTGGTGAAATACAAGAAGCTATAAGTAATATAGCTAGAGACAATACTAATAAAGAAGTAGATGATTTAGCAAAAGAAATCTCTCAAAGAAAAGGTTTAGATTTTATATCTATTGATGAAAGAAATCAATTGATAGAAGAAGGTTTTTCAATAGAAGAAATAGATAACTAATATGCCTAGTGAAGCAGTAAAAAAAGCTTTAGAAAGAATAAGGCGAGAAAAACAACAAAACTCAGAAACTCCTCAATTTATAAATGCATATAATTTAGATGCACAAAATGAGACTATAGATAAGTTTGCAAACTCTCCATTATTTACGCAAGAACCATTACAACCAAGACCACAGACAAGTGATGCAGTAGGTCTACTTAAATCAGCAGGTAAATCATTATATACTGGTGTCTATGGATTTGCTGAATCTGGATTACTTGGATTGCCTAGTTTAGCAGAAGCAGCTATAGATAGATATACAGGCGTTGATATAGGGGCAGAAGATTCAGCTGAACAATTTAGAGAAGAGAGTAGTGTTGCTCAAGTAGTAGGTGGTATAGGAACTGGCGCAGGTTATTTAGCAGGTCTTCCAGTAAAAGGTAGTTTAAAACTAGCTCAAAAAATTGGCATACCTTCTGCAATTATAAGAGGATTTAGTAAACAATCTTTAAGTAGAGCAGATAAAATAACAAAGGGTATTGCTAAAAAAGGCGGATTAGATAAAAAAGTTGTAAATGATTTTAGTCAAAAATTAAAAGGTGAGACTAGAAAGTTTATATCTAAAGGAGATAGAACAGACGATTTATTTAATGCATCATTCAGTAAAAATATAAATGACTATATAGCAAAAGGAATGTCTTCTGGTAGATTAACCAAAGACCAAGCTTCAGTTATTCATAATATGAAAAAAGCAGTTACTGAAAAGGGAATACCAATAGGTACATTGCAAGATTTATCAAGAGTTAAATATGGAGCAGATAGTTTTATGGGAAGATTAGTACCTGAACTATTATTAGATGCATCTGTATTTGTTGTTGCTGATGGAGTAATAGATGCTATATCTCAAGGAAAAGAAGCATTAAAAGGTGAAAGAGAAGATTACGATTGGGAAAGAACTTTTACACAAATGGGTTATGGATTTGTAGCAGGTACTACAATTAATTTAGCTACTGCTCCTTTTAAACCTCTTGCAAAGATGTCTCTATCAAGAAAAGATTTTGCTGATGGTGTTAGAGGTTATCTTGGTATGAATACATATAAAGGTAAAGATTTAACTTATTTAAGTAAACAATTATCTTATATAGCAGACCATAATAAAGCAAATGGTAAGTCTACTAGACTAAGTAAAGATGGCAAGTATATAAATTTTGCAAAAGAAGGTAATAAAGAACTTGGTTATAAAAATATTGAAAGAGAAATGAGGAGAGAGTTTGGTGAGAATGCTGAAGATGAAGCAATAAAGTGGTTAATGAAATATAGAAGAGAATATTCTAAAGATATTATAAGAGAGTCTGGTAAAGAAGCATGGCAAAACTATAAAAATATTTGGCTTAAAATGGCAGTAGGAGGAGGAGCAATGTCTCTTACTGGAGCAGTCCAAACTCATATACAAGGTGGTGAACTAGTAGCAGAAGATTTAATATCTAGTTTTATTATAGGTTCTTTTACTCAAAGAAGAGGAGCAGGTAAATTAGATATAAATAGTAGAATGCAAAAACTAAGAGATGGTTTAGAAGAGTTTGGTATTAATGTTCAGAATACATCATTTGCTAATTCTTTTTCTAGAGGTAATGAACGATTTGGTGTAGGTATAGTAAGAGATAATCCAGAACTAACATCATATTTAAAAGAACAAAGATTAGTTAGTGATGACGATATTACAATTACTAATGATACTTTATCTCCAGATGAACAAACATTTTTAGATTTAGAAACAATACCTGATAGAGCAATAGACCCATACGAAGGTAGAATGGAAGCTATATATCAATTACTTGGAGAAGACTTTAAATACGTTAGAGAAGCAGGTCAAATATCTAAAGCCCAAGCAGATGAAATAATTAATATATTAGATAGACAAGGTTTTAAGACTGTTGAAGATATTAATAAAGCATTTGAAGATAGAGTTGTGGAGTCTACAAAAAGTATGGAGCAATCTATTACTAATGTATTAGAGAATATTAATGGAGCAAACTTAGATGACTTTACAATTAATTCTAGTAATAGAGGTTTTATTGTTGGTAAAGATTTTAAAGCATCGGAAGAACTATTAAAGAAAGCTCGTAATGGAGATTTTAAACAATGGTTAAATGGTAAAGAAGGACAAGAAGCAGAGCAAGAACTATTAGATATGTTTGCTAGCCTAGAGATGGTTGCAGAAGTAGCAAAAGGATTAGGTAATGCAAAGACACATAAAGAAAGTGTTAATACTATTGTATCTGAAAAAAGTTTAGAGACTGTATATAATATTGTAAGAGATGCTGAGAAGAATATAGATGATTCTAGTAAGAATTATGATGGTAGAAAACAATTTACATTTACAGATGTAGAATCATACATCATTCCTATGATTAAAAATAAAGGTAATAATACTACTAAAAGAATCATGGACATTTTTGACCCTAACAAAACAGATGATAAGTTAGAAAGTTTGTTAAATGATGTAGGTATACTACATAATAAAAAAATTATAGATGATTACTCTAAAATACAATCTACAGACGAAGCAAAAGCATTAGAACTAGGTAAGATTCATGGTATCATTAGAGCAATGGGTAAGTATGAGATTACAGATACAGCATCTGGTAATACAAAAATAGAATCTGATAGGATTGAAAGTCTTAAATATCATTTAGATGGATTAGGATTTAATGTAGATACATTTAATAGACCTAACTTGCAATTTATGTATCAGATGGTAGTAGCAGATATTAATAGAACAAGATTAAATAACTCTCTTATTAATGATGCTGATGTTGATTTTGTAATACAACAATCTGGTAGTGAGATATTTAGTAAGCCTGGTCTTATAACAGATAAAGGTATAAGAGGATTCCAATTAACAAAGCTATATATACCATCAGACCCTAAACTTGAATCTAAATATAATCAAAAGTTAAAAGATTTGAATGAAGAATCAGGTGGATTAATACAAGTAGTTGATGCTCCTATAATGATAAAACCAGATACTGCTTTATTACTTAGAGATAGAATGGATTCTATTTACTCTGGTGAAAATAAATTAGAACAAAATGTAAAACTTACAGAGTTATTTGATGTAATGAGAAACACATCATTAGATAATGTTCGCAATCAAATGAAAGAATACTTATTAAACTACGATAAAGAAGCTCAAGCAAGTATAATGAGTATGTTAAAAAGACAAGGTATTATAAAAAGAAATACTGATGGTTCTTTAAATTTAGAAATAAATGATACTAACTTACTTGATTTTGAAGAGGGCTTAAGAGACATAGGTAAGTTTATAGATAAAAAAGGTTTTACAGATAGTTTTGTTGAGAATCAAATACTTAAAAGAAAAGAAGAAGCATTAGATAGATTATATGTTAGTGATGCTAGTGATGTCGTTAAGAATCCTTCATTAGGATTAGATGGTTTTTATAAAAGATATGATTTTAAAATTACAAATAAAGAGACTGGCAAAGAAAGAATAGAAGACCTTAGTAAATATGATTCAAGAAATAAAGTAGACCATTTTGACGATTTAATATTTGATAAAGATGATAATGGTAAATTACAAATTACTCAAACATCAATTCAAAGAATGGCTAATTCTATTGTATCAAAAGGAACAGAGTTTAAAGATTTAAATAGAGAACAAAAGAGCAAGGTAATACAAGATATAAATCAAGTAGTCTTTGGTAAAAAAGATAAAGTATCTGTACAAAAAATAAGTTATGTAGATGGTAATGTAATATTTGAAGACCAAAAACAAATTATACAAAATAATCCAGTTCATCAGTATTTAAATAGTATTGGTATTGAATATTCTTTCTTTGATAATAATGTACTTATAAAAGAAAATGACCAATCAGGTGTAATGGTTGAAAGAAAATATAATTTATTACAAACAGAAGATATACCTGATAACTTAAAATCTAAAATATTAAGAATAAGAAATAATGTTGAAGTATCATTAGCAGGATTAACATATGGTAGACATAGTGCAGATATTAGTCTTGATTATAATAATGTAAAAAGGGGTGATGGTGATTTAGTAATAGATGAAAATGGTATTGCTCCTAACGAGATTGGTATAAAGAAGTTAGATATATTTGATGGTATGGATAGTATCGCTATTAGAACTGTTGATGCAAGAAAAATAGTAGAAGATTACAACAGATTTTATGATGAGCATTCTGATAAAGTAGATTTAGGAACTAAAAAAGTATTAGATAGTTTAAAGAAATCTTTTGATGAAACAACAGACCAAAACTTTTATGATGATAATAAAGTAGAATTAGCTGCTAGATTTTTAGTATTTGAAGTAGGATTTAAAAGCAAATCTAATGATTTATTTTATAAAGTATTAAATGAAACAGACCCTACTAATGTTGCTAAGTACACAAAAAGAATAAAACTAGTAACAACTAAAAACTTTGTAAGACCATCAGATGTTTATTTAAGGTCTGTACTACAAGCAAGAACAGCAATAACTACTAAAGGTGGTACTGATAAACCATCAGAATTAATTAAGAAAAGACTTAATAAAAAATCTCATAACATTGCTATATGGGATGATGGAACAGAATCTATATCTCAAATTGTAGAAGATTTAAAGCAAGAGTTTCCAGATGAAATGCAAGGATTTTCTTTAGAAAACTTAGGTAAGGCTCATTCAGATGTTTCTGGGTTTGATAGTATATCTTTTCTATCTAAAGATGCTATGATGGAATACCATACTTATTTAGGACATAATCCTAACTCAATGAATCCTATTAAGCCTGTTATATCATCTCAAGGAGAAGGTAAAACATTATTATATGGTAAAACATTATTTGTTTATAGTCCATCACTAGAAGGATTCTTTAAGAGAAATAGAGATGTAGATATTTTACTTACAAAATCTGGTGCAAAAGCATATGATGGTGGGGATGAAACATTAATTACTGGACAGAGATGGGATGATTTATCTAACTATACTATAAAAGATAAAAATAATCTTATAAGAAAGATAGACATTGATGGGTTAGGATTAAGACCAGAAAAAGATTCTAATTTATTATCAGGAGTAGAATCACCTGCTGATTATAACTTTTATGGTAATAGAGAAAGTGCAGATGCATTTAATGAAATAATAGTAGAACTATCAGATAACTTAAATAAGATGAAAGAGATTATGGTAGACCCTATTAAGATGAATGCTTTTATGCAACAGAAACTAATGGATGGAGATATACCATCTGACGCATCAGAAGGAGCATTGGGTAATCTCAGTACACTAATGTATTATTTAAAGATGAATGATTCAGCAGACCCATCTGATTATAGTCTTAATCAAGTACAAAAATATTTAGCAAAAGAATATATAGATAATGTATTCACAAATAGAAGAACTATTACAGATAGATTTAAAACAGAATTAGGTGGAGAATCTGGTAGATATGGTGGTCAATCTTATATTGTACAATCAGGAACAGGTCATTTAGGTCAAGGTAGAAAAACAAGATTGCTACCTACATTGTTTGATAAAAATAATAAAATGATTATGAGAGGTCAGATAATGTTACCTAACGCAGAAAAAGAAACTTCTCTATCTGGGTTACCTGATAATAAACAAATAAGAATAGTACAAAATGATAGAATAATTACTAGAGATGAATTTATTACAGAAATAAAAGCTAATGAAGCTATACAAAATGATGGGTTTGATGTTGATAATTTAATTAGTTTATTTAAAGAAGATGCTACTATTGGTAGTACACATGAATTAATAACTGCTTTATCTGAAGTATCAGGTGTTAGATATGAACTTGCTATTGCAGCTAGAAGAAATCCTAGAACTAAACCTAACGACCTTACATTATTAGGGTTAAAAGGATTCTTAGATGAAAGTCAAGGTCTTTCAGTAGAAGTAAATAGTTTTGATATAGCACATACATATGAAGGTGATTATGATGCAGATAAAGTAGATTACTTTTTTGCACATAGCAATCATTTATTTGACCATATAAATAGAGTACAACCTTATTCTGTTCAAGGTTCAGACCCAGATAATTACAATACAAAAGGAACTTTTACATTTCAATTAGATGCTAAACAATCTAATAAAGCAATGTTATCAAAGATGGGTAGTTCGATTGCATATAAACAAGCAATAGGTATAGCACAAAAGACACCAAGAAAAGTAAACTACTTACAGAATTTAGCAAATAGAGACCATTTAATAAGTGAAGATAAAAGAAGTCAATGGGATTTACATATAAAATTAAATGAACAAACAGGTGAATATGATGGACCTGAAATATTATATAAATCTGGTGAAAACGAGTTCGTTACAATAGACACAAAAACTCTTGCATATTATCATAAAGCTGCTACAGAAGCACAATATTTATTAGATGGAGTAAACAGATTAAATCCTAATATATCTTCTAATATATATGATTGGTCAGATAATTTTCTATTTCCAAGTATATCTAAATCTATCTCTCCTAAAGAAGCAAGAAATCAAGATGTTAAATCTATTATAGAGAACGGTCAAACACCAGAAGGTAAACGAATAAGAGTATTTCAAAAGTTTACATTAGATGCTGATGGTAAATACAGAGCAATAAATGATTTAAATAACTCAGATAAACTTGTTATAAGAGAATTTTTAAATCAACAAAATAAATTAATTAATGCATTTGGAGATAGCCAATATGAAGCAGGCACTCCTAGAAGTTCTACATTTTATGATTTGTATTTAGGAGCAAAAACATTTAGAGGTTTTCATAAAAACTTATATGAATCATTATCTAGGCAATTATTTTATAAAAGAAAAAAAGCAAACCTTGATAAAGAAGAACAAAATTATTTAGACAATTTATTAAATGAAGATAATGGAGCATTTAAGTCTATATCAGATAGAGCAAAAGAAATATATGATGGAGAAGGAGGTTCATACTTAGATAGAATTGCTGTTAGTATTGCAAAGCAAGACCTTATGGATGATGCTAAACAATTTGAAATGGATAGTAACCAAATGCTTGAAATGGAAGATTGGTTTGATGATTTACTTCAAAATCCTTCTAAGCAACAAGATTATAATGGAGACGATAAAGGTAATCAAGATTCTGATTATGTTAATATTGATATAACTGAAGGTTCTACTACTGATGATTATGCTACTAGGGTAGTTCAAGATACTCAAGATTTTAATAAACGAATAGCAACAATAGAAATATTAAATAAAAAGAAACAATATTTATATAGAAGTAGCTACTCACCTAAATGGAAAAAACAAAAAATACAAGCTATTGATTGGGTAATAAATAAATTAAAAGAAGATTTTGAAAAAACATTTGCAAAAGATATTAAAAAAATAAATCCAGATAATTTAAAATATAAAGAGTATGTTCATGTAGAAGAAAGCAATCTTAAAAAATCTGTTGTTCATGCAAACACTATGCATGCTTTACTCAAGCAAACGCCAGGTGGATTTCAATATGACAGTTGGTTTGAATCATTACCTAAAAATGCAAAAGATGATTTAAAAACTATAAAGAATTTTAATCAGCAAACATATGGTTCTAATACATTAATAGACCAAATACTTCCGCATGGAGGTAAAAGTATAGTAACAGATAAAAAGATGTTACAATTTATATCAGAACATTCTACAAGTGTTGCTAATGTATTTGAGTTAAGACAAAAATATTTAATGCAAAAAGTTAATGAGCATGGGTTAAAGTTTTTATATGCATATATGGAGCCTACTAGAAATAGAGATGCAATAGGTGTATTTAATAATAGACCTATATCAATACCATATAAAGAGTCTAAAAGATATAGTCATGGCATACAGATAATGGCAAGTATAGCATCTGGTAAAAAACAATTATCAAATGATATTAATATGAATCAAACTAATCAACAATTAATGGATTTTGCTTTAAGAGCAATGATAGAATCAAATGTTTTTTATAATAAGTTTTTTAATAAAGATATACTTATGAGAAATCAAACAGATGCTCAAATGAATAGAATGGGATTAATGCCTTTTGATATGAATATGCAAAATAGATTAAAAAATAATTTAGAGTTTGGTTGGTTAAATGAAATGCTACCATCAAATAATTTATCTACTATGAATAAATCTGTTGTAGCTTTATATAGAGAAGCAGCCCAAATGTTACCTAATAAAAGTAATGATGATTACACAGCATTTGTAGAAAAATTAAATGATATAGATGAATATGCTTATAAAAGAGATTATATTAATCCATTAAAGTATATGGATATGAGACTATCTTTAGATACAGACTTTATGAATCTTGCAAGAAAAAATATATATAATCAAGAAGGTGAGAACGGATTACCTGAAAATTTAAAAAACAATCCTATGTTTGCACACTTTGATGCAATTAAATTTGAACCTAAACTTGTTAAATCGCCTGCTAAATTAGTAGGAATGTTATCAGCAGTTAATGAAGTAGAAGCATCTTTAAATACAGCAGTAAGACAAATGCCTATGAAAGATAGTGGTATAGAAAAGATAAGAACACTCAAGGAGATACAACAATGTCAGTAGATTGCGGTACTATAAAAAATAAAAAAGCACAACAACTTATTGATGGTATTGAATCTTGGGTAAATAAAGAAGAAGTAGTTAAAAATATACAATCTCCTTATGAAGCTGCAATATCAATGTTTGAAGCAAGATTTCAAATGCCAATAGAAGCATCTGTTTTACTTACACAAGAACAAGGTAGCAATCTAGGATTAACAGCAGGTAGTACAAAAGCATTTTTAAAAGATTTAGATAGTTATGCATCAAGAGTTTCTAAAGGAAAACTAAATGCATTTAATGGATTTGAAGGTTTTATGACTGGTACTTGGTTATCTAAGAATGACCCTGTGTTATCTAAAACTATTAATAATATTCGTGGTATAATGGAAAGTGATAACAAAAGAAAGAATCAATTAGAAACTTCTTTTGCTAGTGTTATACAAAAAATAAAAGTATCAGGACAAATGAGTGGTCGTGATGTAACTAAAGCATTAAAAAGGCATAGAGAACTTGAATTAGAATATACAAAAGCATTGGATTCTGGAGATGCAGATAGAATACAATCTACAAAAGGAGAGTTAAAAAGTTTTGAATCTAAAGGTCCTATTAAAAGTTTTGTAGACTTTGTAAAAATAGTAGAAGATGTAATGCCACAAGCTATTCAAGCAAAATATAATGATGAAGTTGCATTAGCAGAATCAGGATTAAACTCTAAAGAAACTAGAGCTGCTAAAAAAAGAGTAGCAGAATATGATAGTGGAGAAAAGTTAGTCAGGATAGGAAAAGATGAATACTTTTCATATTTAAATCAAGTAGGTGTTCCAGAAAATTTACAAGGAGCAGTAAAAGATTATAATGAAATGATGACTGATTCTTATAAAGACTTACGCAATGGTATTAAAAAAGTTGTTGAGTCTACAATTAAAAGAATAGAAGGAAGGCCTGAGTTTAGAGGAACTACTGAATCATTAAAAAATTTAGAAGAAAAATTAATATCAGAACTAATGCCTAAATATAAAGAGGATGGATATTTCCCTCACTTTGTTAGAGATTTAAATGCTACTATGATGGATGGATTAATGAAGAGCATAGATGATTTAAATACTGCTGATTTAGATTTAGTGAGACAAAAGAAAAGCATAGATGATATTATAGATGATATGAATTTATGGATTACTAATCATGCTAAAACAAGAAGTAAAGATAGTGATTATGAATATAGTAAAAATTTTATTGATGTAGTAAATACATATTTAAATAATGTAAATAAATTTAATACAACAGCATTTTTAAATGATTCATATATGAATGCTTTAAATCATGCTAGAAAAACATATACTGAAAATTCAGACTACTCTAACAAAGTAGTTGAAATGATTAATAGTATACATGGTTCTGTAGGAGGTTCTACTAAACAAGAAGGTTCAGTTGATTTAATTAAAAGAACATTATTAGCATATCAATTTACCAATAAGTTAGGTATTAGTCCGAGGTCAGCAGCTAGAAATGCCACTCAATACTTAATGAATTACGTTACTTTTGGTAGAACTGCTATGAAAGAAGCAAATAAATATCTTGAGCAAAATGACGTACTAGACAGATTTAATCTTGAAGCAGAATTAAAAGATGCTAATTTATTAATGGATACATCAGAAGCAGCGTTAGAATCAGAAGTAAAAGCAGAATCAAGTTCTCCATATAAAATAAGAAAGATGGATGAAAATGGTAAAATAATTTATGCAGATGAAGAAAGTTTTACATATAAAGGATTAAAAATATTTTCTAGAGGTATGAGTACACTAGCACAAAAAAGTTCTTATTTACATAGAACTGTAGAAAATGCAAATAGAAAAGCAACAGCAAAGATAGCTTTTGGTTCTATATATAAAGCAATGGATGAAAGTCCACAATTTATAAAGTTTTTAGAATCTCGAACAGATAGTAAAGGAAGTGTAGAATCTCAAAAGAAAAAGTATGCACAAGCATATGCAAAGAATATGGTAATACTTAATCACTTTGATTATGCTTCTTATGCTAAAGCAAAAAATCTAAGAGAAGGTATAGGTCAGTTTGTATTTCAATTTCAACATTATGGTATGGAATTTCTTGAAAGAAACTATGCAGTATTAAAAGAAGCTAAAGGCGACTATGATGCTCTGGGGGATGATAAGTTTTCTACTTGGTTAAAAGATGCAAGAGGTGTGCATAGAGCAATAAATATGTTTAGTGCTTATTTTATAGCTCCTGCTTTAATAAGTTATCTTACAGGATTAAATCAAACTCTTGTTGAACATACAGGAAAAGAATTATTTGAAGACATATTAAATATATTTACTACAGATTTTGACGATGAAGAATCAATAGAAGAATTAAATAAAAACTTTTATGGTAAAGGATTAATAGGTTCTAAGTTAGGTCCTACATTTGGTACTATATTAGATATAGCAGTAGCATCAGAGTTAGTTAATTCAGATGAAGATTATTTAAATAATATATTATTAAATACTGGCGACTTTACTAATAATGATAATACAGATATATCAGCAAGAAATATTAGATTTTTTAATCAGTTTCTTGGTAGAGCATATGATAGATATATACCGATGGCAGTAAAGAATCCTTATAGTTTAACTACTGCTGTTGCACAAGAATTAACATTGTATCCTAAGAAACAAAGTGAACAATCATTTATGAGAGATGTCGTTCCACCACTAATTAAAGATACATTTCCAGATTATTATTTTGATAGATTGCAAAAGAAAACTAAAAAGAAAAAATATAAAGGGCTACCAATAGCTATTCAAAATTCATTAAGAGAATTGGAACGAGCAGGTAAGAGATAGTACCTGCCCATTCCTTCAGCAAGGAGAAACTAAGCCGAAATTTTTCCTTCTTTAGTTGCTTCCAATATTCCTACTAAACAATCAGTAGCAATAGTAAATTGTTTTAGTATCTTTATTAATGTATCAATGTCTCCTTTTTCAGTTGCTACACTAATAGCCATCTTAATATTATTCATAGTATATATATATGAATTAAAATCTTCTTTATGTTGTTGTAATATCATTTGTCTCTCCTTTTTAATTTAGTTAATGCATCGATTTTATCTTTTAAATTCATATTATCTAATGCAGTTTTTAAAACTCCAAACATTCCTATAAGCACAGCATCAGCAGTATGTAATGTTACTTTCTTTTTTAGTAAGCCTTGTTTATCAATTACTCTTTGTGCAATTAATTTTATTTCTTTTTTCCTACTTACTTTATCTTTTGGTAACTCTAATGACTTCATCCATACTTGTGGAGCAAT
>Ga0070746_10000843_pt1 | contig 18356 bp, 19 predicted proteins | sample VirMetDEL_Mar_21_FD_77016 | JGI IMG/M metagenome (GOLD analysis project Ga0070746, IMG submission 77016) | Aqueous microbial communities from the Delaware River and Bay under freshwater to marine salinity gradient to study organic matter... | ecosystem: Environmental > Aquatic > Marine >...
CGATGACTGAAAAAGAATTTAAAATAAAAAATCGTAAAAGAGTTTTACGTCAATATAGATCTAGGCAAGGCCGTAGTGATTTAAAATACGTTGCGTCACTTAAGCTTTTTGCCTTAGCTCTAATTGTATTAATAATTTTAATTATAATTATATTATGGCAGTAGCTGAGAAACAACCGGTACCTAAATGGTTTAACGGTGTAATTTATGAAAACGGTATGGACGTAAAAAATCCTTACACAAATGAAAGTATTTATTTAAACAAAATTGAATTATCTATGTACGATCTAACGAAAGGAGCAGAAATGCTAGGCTTTTGGGACGAAGTGCGTAAAGGTTGCGATTGGTTTAGACAGTATAGTCCGAAAGCTTATATGGTTTTATTGGACTAGGTTTTGTTTTAGTTTAGATTGTTGTAAATTAGAGGTGGTTATTAACTGCCTCTTTTTTTTTAAAAAAAATTATTTTAACGTTATACAATTACAATATGGAATTAAAAGTAAAAATACCACAACGAATGCAAGATATTACGTTGGAGCAATATCAAAGGTTTATGAAAGATTGCTCGGACGAAAATCAAAAAGAAGACATAATCGCTTTAAAGATGTTAGAAATCTTTTGTGGGGTACCGGTATCAGATTCTTACAAACTACGTATGAGCGACGTTTATAAAGTTTGTGACGGGATTAACAACGCCCTTAAAGAACAACCGGCGTTAATTAATAGATGGCGATACAACGATACAGAGTTTGGATTTATTCCGCAACTTGACGATATGACGTTTGGAGAATACGTCGACTTAGATAAATACATAGTCGATTGGGATAATATGCATAAAGCAATGGCGGTTTTATATCGCCCGGTATTAACTAGCTTCAATGGTAAATACGATATTGAAGACTATAAAGGCGATTCGTATTGGGACTTAATGAAGAAGATGCCTTTGAATGTAGTAATGAGTTCGATGCTTTTTTTTTGGACTTTAGAAAACGACTTGGTAAAAATTATGATTCGCTCTTTGACTCCGGAACAAAAACGGACTTATCTCAAGAAGCGAACTTCAATGTTAAATACGGTTGGTATCACTCCATTTGGAGACTAGCCAAAGAAGACGTGACACAATTAGATAAAGTAACTAATATGAACGTTCATTATTGTTTAACCGCATTAAGTTATATAAAAGACAAAACAGAAATGCAAAATATTAAAATACAAAACAAAAAAAGATGAGCGATAAAAGAGGAGTCAGAAGTTATTATTTAATAATGACGGAGCTTGAAAAACAATTACTAGCGGATCCCGACGTTAATACAGTAACGTTTGGCGATATTACAAAAGTTGATTTATCTAAACAAACTATTTTTCCGTTGTCTCATATCGTAATGAATAACGTAATACAAAGCGGTCAAACTATGACTTATAACTTTGAGATTTACTTAATCGATATTGTAGACATAAGCAAAGCGGATCCCGTTAACGAATTCACAGGTGCGACTAATGAAATGGATATTCTTAATACACAACTAGCGGTTGGCAATAGATTAGTTGAAAGAATGAGATCCGGGAATTTATACGAGGATATGTATCAAGTTTCAACTGACGTTTCTTTTAATCCGTTTTACGATAGGTTTGAAAATGAGTTAGCCGGGTGGAGTCTTAACGTCAGTATAATAGTTAAAAACGATATTTATATATGTTAGACGAAATGAAAGCAAGACTCGAAGCTTCGTCAATAAACGTAATTTCAGAGTCTAAACAAAATTTACAAAAAGAAAATAAAGTTGGGGAATTATCCAATAGTTTACGTTATGAAGTAGAAGATGACGGATTCGCAATAATATTTTTAGGAACAGATTATGGCTCTTTTGTTGATCAAGGTGTACAAGGAGCAAATCCTAACAAATTGCCTAGAAACGCAAAATGGTTTGGTATTAATAAAGCTCCAACAAGTCAATTTAGGTTTGGATCCGGTACCGGTCAAAAAGGTGGCTTACGCGGAGCAATAGATAAATGGGTTGTAAGTAAACCAATAATGAGCGCACGTAATAAAAAAGGACAATTTATCCCTAGAAAGTCATTAACGTTTTTAATAAGCCGAAGCATTTATTTAAGCGGTATTAAAACAACAAACTTTTTTACAAATCCGTTTAATAAAATGAAAACTAATTTAATCAAAGAATTGAACTTTGCGTTTGCAGAAGATATTCAAGAAACAATATTTAAAAACAATGAGTAATAAATTATTAAGAAGTCCGCAATACATTAGTGCATCAAGTTCAAACGCTACTGTTAAATCTGCAAAATTATTAATTAAAATTAATTCAACGTTAAGGTATACATTAGTAAAAGATGCTAATCAAAATGAAACGGTAGCTTTTGAATACAGTGAATTATGTAGAGACTATTTAGATATTGAACTAGGTTCATCATCAAGTCAACCTACTATTAACGCATTTGCTATCCGACTTGAATTTTCGTTTTGGAATAAAGTAAATCCAAGCGAAGCCGGTGCTACTCAATTAGGATCAACTACTACACAAGATCATTATGGATATGATGGTTACGGTACTTTTATGGAGGGTGAAGATCCTATAAATAGTGCAACTGCTTTTCCTGCAATTTCTAATTTCGATTGGGACGGCTCGAGTTCAAGTGGAACTAAAGCTTATACAGTTTATGCTCCGCCAGATAGTGCCGTAAGGATTCCTAGTATTGACACAACAAACGACGCGGGTAAAGTAGTTTATACAAACTCATCAATAAACGCAACAAGTGTAAGTGTCGAGGGTATAAGTGTAAATATAGTCCGAGTACCGTGTACAAAATACACAGATGAATTATCAAGTTATTGGAGTTACGTTGACGTTACAGGTTTAAGAGTTTATTTTATAAACAAATACGGAGCTATACAAAACGAATTTTTTACGTTAAAAATGGTTCAACAAATACAAAGTAAACGTGATAAATATAATACTAGCACTATTGACTCAACCGGAGACTACGATACTTGGAAGCATACTAAACGAGATTTTGATATAAGCGGTCAACAATCAATTACTTTAAACAGTTTTTATGTACCCGAGTATTATAATAAAGTTTTTACTGAAATGTTATTATCAGAAAAAATATGGGTACGAATGAGAGCGCCATATACCGGAGACTTTATGAATTTTCCGGTAAACATAAAGGATAGTGGTTTTACTTATAAAAATCAATTGAACGATAAACTTATACAATTCACATTTAATTTTGATATGTCGTTTGATTATATAAACAACAATAGATAATGCGTAAACTACAACTATACATTAACAATACAAGGGTTGATTTATTTAAAGACGAAACCGTATCTATTAATGCGTCTATACAAGACATTAAAGATCCGGCTAAGATTTTTACAGAGTTTACAAAAGCTTTTACAATTCCGGCTTCAAAAACCAATAACAAATTATTTAAACATTATTATAATTGGAACGTAGTTAACGCTGATAATAATTTAAATAGTGCGTTTGATGCTAGAGATAAAGTTGCAAGTGTTATAGAGATCAATAGTATACCGTTTAAAAAGGGGTTTGTAGCGCTTACAGGCGTTGAACTAAAATTTAATAAACCTTATGCCTATAAGATTGTTTTCTACGGGGAAACGGTTGATTTAAAAAATACACTCGGCGATGATAAATTAGGTCAATTATCTAAACTCGGAACGTATAGTGTAAATTATGACGTTGCTACTATACAAGCTCGTTTACAAACGGCTGCTCATAGCGGGGCAATATTATGTCCGTTAATAACTTCGGGTGCTAGTAATGACGGAGACGATTTAAGACCGAGTAGATTATTTTACAATTCACAAACTACAACAAACGGAACAGGAAACTTATATTGGCAAGGTGGGGGCGGTCACGATTGGGGAGTTTTATATTCCGATCTTAAATATGCTATAAGAGTCCACGAAATTATTGACGCTATACAAGATCAATATTCTAATATTGTTTTTAGTGATGATTTTTTTAGTACGTCAAATGCAGAGTTTTATAGTTTGTATTTATGGTTACAACGAAAAAAAGGTAGTGTAGAACCAGCTTCACAAATTACTGAGTTCCCGTCCCCAGTTACCGGATTTGGAATACCAGGCCCGAGTAATAAAACAGGAATGTTGAATAGCAGTACATTACAAATATTCGGAACGGATTTGCCTACAATTACACAAAACTTAATTATAAACACTAGTAGCTCCGATCCTTATACAGTAGTGGTTTATCAAGGTACAACACCGTTTGCAACGTTTAGTAATCAAACGGGAGACAAAGTTTATGGAAAATCAGAGTTAGGAACGTTAACGGCCGGAAATTATTCAATTACAATATTTAGTGCTACACAAATAGTTTTTACAGACACAACGCCAATTGGAATTAAATGGGAATTATCCGGGTATAATCAAGGTGGGGGATCCGGTTGGGCAGAAAATTGGATTATAGAGTCTTTTACTGCTAGTGCTACATTTACGTTTGATCCTCAAGAACAAATACCGGACATTAAAACAATAGACTTTTTAACGTCTATTTTTCAAATGTTTAATTTAACCGCATATTTTGATGATCGTCCGTTATTAGCAAATGGCAATAATAATCCGAATTACAGAAAAATAAGAGTGCAAAAACTAGAAAGCTTTTATTTAAATAACGTTAATGAATATGACATAACAGAGTTTATTAAAATTGATAGTAAACAAGTTAATATAGCATTACCGTATAATGAAATTAATTTTAGTTATACCGGGAACGATACTTTATTGGCTAAGCAATACGAACAATTAAACGGTAAACCTTGGGGAGCAGAAGAGTATATAGGAGACGGGGATCAATTTAATGCTCCAAATAATAAATACTCAATTAGTATCGATCAAGAACATTTAATGTATGAAAGGTTAATTGACGTTAATAATACTTTAGCGTTTCCTAATAATCAAACGTCAGTACAATGGGGTTATATGGTAGACGATAATCAAGACGCTATTTTAGGAAAGCCATTATTTTTTTATCCTATACATCAACCCAACGTATCGGCTACGGATAGTATTTCATTTAGAAACGGAACAACGGCCGTTGAGGTTAATAACTATTTTATACCGAGTAACAGTTTGAGTTTAGATCCGAGCGTTAGTACAATTAATTTAAATTTTCGTGAAGAGTTTAATGAATACACAACGGAAACCGGATTTATTGATACGTTATTTCAAACTAATTATTCAACTTACATTAGTGATATTTTTAACGGTAAACGTAGGTTGGTTAAAATGAAAGCTTTATTGCCAATCAACATAATATTACAATTTAATTTAAACGACACATTTATTGTAGGTGCTGAAAAATTTAAAATAAATACAATACAAATTAATTTAATTACAGGAGACACTGACTTAGAATTGTTAAATATTATATCTGAACCTTATTTAATTTTAACTAATGTTTCTTTTCAAAATATTTCAAGAGACGTTTATTACAATTCAAGCATTGGATCTGCTTCAAATTTAGCAAACGGAGATGTTATTTTTAGCGATACAAATTTAAATATACCTTTGGGTGCGGGGACTTACACACAACCAGGCAGTTCAGATTCTACTACTCATTGTAATTCGTCTAATGCTATGTCTATGACTTTAAATTCAAGCGGAGCTATAACCTCTATAAGTTGCGCTCAACCATAAAACTATGATAAAAAATATATTTGAATTATTAAAAGATGCTAACGGGGAAACCGAAGCAATACGATTTGCTCAAGGTAGCAAGAAATTACCAAACGGATTAAAAGAGGGATATAAACAACTTAAAAAAGAAATAAAATGGGAAATGAAGTAATTGGTAGTATTAAATTTGAGGGTGCCGGAAAAGCTGCCGAACAATTAGAAAACTTACAAAAAGGCGTTGACGGATTTAATAAAAATCTTAGACAAAATAATGACGCAGTTTCTCTAGCCGATCAATTAACGGGTGGATTAATTACACAATACAGAGGATTATCAGCCGGTATATCGCAATCTTTTAAAGCACTAAAAGGTTTTAACGCTAGTTTGTTCGGAACTAAAAAAGCTTTAATAGCAACCGGGATAGGCGCGTTTGTAGTTTTACTTGGTACGGTTGTTGCTTATTGGGACGAAATTGTAGATTTTATTACGGGAGCGTCAAAAGAACAACAAAGATTAAATGACGTAGCCGATCGTACAATTGATTTATTAGATTCAAGCTTAGGAATATTAGAACAACAAATTGCGTTAGCAGAAATTAGAGGTGAAGAAGCTGGACATTTAGTTTTACAATTGCGTAAAGAACTTGTTATACAACAAGCAGTTTTAGATAAAGAAATTGAAAGAAGAGAAGAGCAGTTAAAACAACAAAAACTTGACGATCAAAAATTAACGTTTATGGAACATTTAAACGTTGGTTTTAATATGGTTTTTAATACTCAAAAAGGAATTAATAATTTAATAAGATTTCAAAATGACGAAAGTGAAGAGGCAAAAGCAAAGCAAGATGAGTTAAATAAATTAAAATCTAAAACTTTAAGTATTGACCAAAAACTTGCTAAACTAGATAAAGAGGAAGTTGACAGAAAACAAAAGGTTATTGACGATCAAGAAAAAGTAAAGCTTGATGCTAAAAAAGAAGAGTTACGAAAAGCAAAAGAATTTAATAAACTACAAGAACAAATTGACGATGCGTTAATTGTATCAAAAGCCGATAAACGAGCAAAAGAAAAAGCTGATATAAATAAACATTACGAGGATCTTATATTTGATTTAATGATGGCCGGAGAATTAACTGACGAAGTTGAGTTGGCGTTAAACGAAGCTCGTAGGGAAAAATTAGCTGAACAAAAATTAAAATTTGATGAAGAGGATCAAGCCGTAAAAGATAAAGAGAATGAACAATTTATGGCCGATCAACAAAAAAAGGTTGACGAAGCTCAAAAAGAACTAGATGCGGTTAAAGAACTTGAAGAGAAAAAACAAAAGTTTGCTCAAGATACATTAGACAATGCGTCTCGTATAGCCGGTGAGGAAACTAAACTAGGTAAAGCAATGTTAATCGCTAAACAACTTTTAGCTGCCAAAGAATTTCTAATTAGTATCGGAGCGTTAAAACAAAAAGCGAATGTTGCTACGGCTGAGGCAAATTTATCAGCTGCTAAAGGTGGAGAATCAATTTCGGTCGGTTTTGCTGAAACTTTAAAAAAAGGATTGCCCGCAGCTTTACCCGGATTAATTGCGTACGCTGCGACGGCAGCCGGAATTATATCCTCAATTATGTCAGCAGTTAAAGGAACTAAAAAAGCAGCTGCGGAAGCAGGCGGATCAGCAGGTGGAAGCGCACCGACTCCGGCACAACCCGTAGCTCCGTCGGCACCGGCGTTTAATATTGTCGGTACTACGGAAACTAGTCAATTAGCGGAAACGATTACAGGACAAAGTCAACAACCTATACAAGCGTATGTAGTATCGAATGACGTAACGACTGCGCAAAGTTTAGATCGTAATATTGTGCAAGGCGCTACAATAGGATAAATACAAAATAAATAAATTAAACGTTAAAAAGTTATGAAGATAGTTGAATTGATTATAGACGAAGACGATATGTATTCCGGGATAGACGCCATTAGTTTGGTTGATAGTCCGGCAATCGAAGAGAATTTTGTTGCATTAAACAAACAAAAGAAATATAGTTTCAAAACTATAAACAACGAAAAGCGTATTTTAATGGGCGCGTTATTAGTACCCAATAAAACGATTTACCGAAAAGACGGAGACGAAGAGTATTACATATATTTCTCAAAAGCTACGATAAAAAAAGCTAGTGAGATGTATTTAATGAACGGTAAACAAAACAATTCGACGTTAGAGCATAATTTAAAGCTATCTGGCATTAGTTTAGTGGAGTCTTGGATAGTAGAAGACAAAGACAAAGATAAGTCATCTATATACGGCTTAGACGTACCGGTTGGAACTTGGGTTGGTGCGGTTAAAGTTAATAACGATGAGGTATGGAACGAATATGTTAAAACAGGAAAAGTACGCGGATTCAGTATTGAGGGATATTTTGCGGATAAAACGGAAAAAATGTCAAATATTGAAAACGAAATTGAAGCCGGATTAAAATTGCTTAAAATTAAAAAGCTTATAATAGAAAACAAATGAAGAATAATAGCCGGGTAAATAAAGCTTATCAAAAAAGCAGACGAATTGGCGCTACTCCACAAACTCCTGCAAATTCTAGTCCGAGTAGTAGTGCTAGAGCTTGTTTATGTAAAGACGCAAAAACGTATTCAAAAGAATGTTGCGACGGTAGTATATGGGCTCAAGGAATTGGAGTGATACAAAAGATTACTTAAAAATGCAAAATATTTAACGGCATCGTTATAAGGGCATACGACTTAGTATGGATAAAAATATAATAAAGAAAATTCTTAATTTACCGTATAATACAAAAATACAAATGAATACAGAAGTATCAAAAATATTAAAGAAATACCAAACAAAATTAAGCGTTGTTTCAGATGCTGAAAACTTTTACAGTCAATTAGATGAGTCTATGAATGAATTTCGTAGAATTAAAGAAAGGCGTGAAGAGGTTGAAAATATCTTAATAGATTTAGTACAAGAATATGATTTTTTATTAGATGAGATTTCTCCTGTGTCTAGCCAATTACAAGATACATTAACTTTATTAGAAGAGAAAGCAGAAGAGTTAGGAGCGTCAGCCGGTGAGTTTTTTCCCTATTATAGTGATTCAATCGAATTAATAAGCGAGTGGGTTGACGAAAACGCATCTGCAAACTTTTTTAAATATAATTAATGAAGAACACAATATTTGCAATACTAAGAAAAACACCAAAAAAAACTAAATTAAGCGCAAAGTCTGATTTAGAAGACGCTATTGATGATGCAAAAGGTTATTATGCGCCCGGAGACATTGAAGATTTGGAGAATTTAAACGATAATGTAAACGATTTTCAAGATTTAAAAAACGAATTAACGTTTAAAGCAAATAAAATATATGATACAATTTCTAATTGGGAAGTGATCGACTATAAATTAAGGGACGCATTAGAATTTTTAAAATCAGCATTAGATCGTTACGCAATAGCTGCCGAAGACATTGGATTTGATCCGACTCAAGAATCAGTTTTTGTAGAGGGCGAAGATTTTGTACAAGAAATTGAGGATTTATTATTAAGGTTTGATACAGAATATAATAAAGTAGATATAAACGACGTTGATAGATTCGCAGAATAAAAATAAGTAAAATCAATTAATAATTAAATATGAAAGCAACTGAAATGTTAACTAAAATTAATGCTTTATTAAGTATAAAGGTTAATTTGGCGCAACTTGTCTTAGACAACGGAACGGTTATTGAGTCCGAAAGCTTTGCAGGTGGCGAGAGTGTTTTTATCGTTACAGACGATGAAAGAGTAGCTTTACCAATTGGCGATTATATGATCGAAGACGGACGAAAACTAGTTGTTTCGGAAGAGGGAGTCATTGAAAGCATTGGTGAAGGTCTTGAAAAAGAAGACGAAAAAGAAGAAGAGGAAGAGGTTGAAATGGAAGAAGAAGTAATTGTTGAGGTACCGGACGAAGCAGCTAAAGAAGTTGCCGAAGTTATTGAAGCAGTTGTAGAAGTCGTTTCGCCTTTGATTGAAGAAATAAAAGAAGAGGTTGAAGAACTTAAAAAAAAGTTTGAAACCGTACCGGAAGCAGAAGAAGAGGGTTACAAAGACGGAATCAAAGATGAAAAAGAAGACGTCAAAGAAAAATTGAGTAAACAACCTGCTAGAAAACCTATTAATCATAGTCCGGAGAGAAAACAAAGTAAAATGAAACATTTATATTCTCAAAAAAACAAAGGTGTTTCAACATTAGACAGAGTATTAAATAAACTAAATAATTTTAAATAAAAATGAGTACATTAATTCACACTAGTAATGACGATGTAAGAGTACAAGTATCACAAAACTCTTATAGTGCGTCATCTTCAATTCCTGCCGGAGACGCAGGCGTTGATCAAAATATATCAACAGACGGATTGGTTGTGTCTTTACCACAAATTCATAGCGGAAATCTAGGTCTAACTTTTCTATTTAGAAATACAGGAGCAGACGGGAATAACATTATTACGTTAAGCCCACATTCAACTGATAGTTTTAATGGAACTATTGCAAACGCTTCTGCTGATTCAGTAGCAAGTGGAGTAGCTAATAAAGATTGGGTAAATACAAAAGCTACTGCAAATAATGGAGACTACGTTATCATTAGAGCCGTTGAATTAACAAAATGGTACATTGTAGGCGGAGTCGGAATATGGGCATCTGAAGCATAATTAATAAAAATTAAATAATAATAAAATGAAAAGAAATATACAATTAGGCACAACTACTAATATCACTACAACTTACGCAGGTGAGTTCGCGGGTGAGTATATAGCAGCTGCGCTTTTATCAAGTTCTACTATCGACGACGGTGGAATTACAGTTAAACCAAACATTGCGTTTAAAGAAGTGATTAAAAAAGTTGAAACAGGAGCTTTAGTTTCTGATGCGACTTGTGATTTTGATCCTAACTCAACAATATCGTTAACAGAAAGAATTATCGAGCCGTCTGAACTACAAGTTAACCTTGCTATGTGTAAGAAAGACTTTAAGTCAGATTGGGAGGCGGTTGCTATGGGTTATTCGGCTTTCGATAATTTACCACCAAAATTTTCTGACTTTATAATTGCTCACGCTGCGGCTCAAGTAGCTCAAAAAACGGAGCAAACTATATGGCAAGGAGTTAACGCTAACGCGGGTGAGTATGACGGATTTATTCCATTAATTACTGCTGATGCTGGTGTTCCAGCTGCGCAAAAAGTAGGTGGTGGAGCAGCGGTTACGGCAGCTAATGTCATTGATAAAATGGGATTAATCGTAGACGTTATACCAAGTGCTTTATATGGTAAAGAAGACTTATACTTATACGTTTCACAAAACGTTGCTAGAGCTTATGTAAGAGCTTTAGGAGGGTTTGGAGCAAATGGTTTAGGAGCAGCGGGTACAAATAGTTTAGGTACGCAATGGTGGAATAACGGATCATTAACTTTTGACGGTGTTAAGATTTTTGTTTGCCCAGGAATGAGCGATAACAAAATGGTAGCAGCTGAAAAATCTAATTTATACTTTGGTACAGGTTTATTATCTGACAGAAACGAAGTTAAATTATTAGATATGGCGGACATCGACGGAAGTCAAAACGTAAGATTAGTAATGAGATTTACTGCGGGAGTTCAATACGGAATTTCTTCAGATATTTGTCTTTACTCGTAATTAACATTGAAAGGGGAGTTTGGGATATACCCGGATTCCCTTTTTTTTAAAAAACACATAAAACTATGAGTTGTTCAATATTAGCAAAAGGTAGAGATCTACCTTGTTTAAAAAGTGTTGGTGGTATAAAATCGATCATACTTTGTAATTACGGAACACTGGGTACTTTATCTGTGACCGGAGCGGAATTAACAGACATTTCGACAACTCCGGCCGGGTATCAATACTTTGTGAAACCGGGATCATCGGGAATGGAAGAGACAATAACCGCTAGTGCTGAAAACGGAACTGTATATTACGTTCAAAACGTAAATGTACAATTACAAAAATTAGATAAAGAAACGCAAGCGGAGTTACAAAGCGTTGTAAAAGGAAACCCACACGTTGTCGTAATTGACTTTAACGGAAACTATTTTCTTGTTGGAGCAGTAAACGGTTGCGATACTACGGCAGGTACAATTGTAACGGGAACGGCAATGGCTGATTTAACCGGATTTACATTAACTTTTACAGGGAATGAAATTTTACCGGCTTACTTTATGTCGTCAACGGCGATTGGTAAAATAGCGGTTGCATCAAGTCCTATCACACCATAATATAATTTTTTTTAGGGGAAAATTAGGGTATATTAACGTATGCCCTTTTTTTATGCAAAAAAATAAAAAGATGCGTTATAAGGTTAAATATGTTAGTATTAAAAACCACTACTGCTGATCAAACATTTAAAATAATTCCTAGAGAATTTGTTACAGATGTAACCGTATGTTTACGAGATGATAGTACAAACGATGAGGTATGTGTATTAACAACCGGAAGCTTATGGAACACTAACGGTTTACAATGGCAATTAGTTAGTCAAGAGTGGGAAGACGCAGCCGGGTTAGAAATTGAAAATAATTATTTAGCCGTAACGATGAATTTAAATTTAATCGAGGGACGTTTTTATGATCTTAAAATAACAGGATCGGCAAACGGAAAAGTAGTTTACAGAGATAAGATTTTTTGTACCGATCAAAATATAGATCAATTAGCAAATAGTTACTATGATATTAATAGTGGAAATTATGTTATCTTAGACACCAATAATAACGACTATGTAATTTTTAATAATTAATTATGAATTTTAATTTTGTACAATTAGCGACTTATACAACGCCCGAAGTTACGGAAGTTGACAACAGAGAATGGGTTGGTTACGGTGAAGATAATCAATACTTTCAATTTCTTATAGATCGTTACAATGGATCCGCAACAAATAACGCAATTATTAATGGGGTCTCAGCTATGATATACGGTAAAGGGTTAGACGCTACCGATTCAAGTAAAAAACCGGAAGAGTACGCGCAAATGAAAATGTTGTTAAAAGACGATTGTATTCAAAAAGTAGCGAGTGATTTAAAATTAATGGGTCAATGTGCTTTACAAATTATATATACACAAGACCGATCACAAATAGCACAAGTCGAACACATACCGGTTGAAACGTTAAGAGCCGAAAAATGTGATGACGACGGCAATATACCCGCGTATTTTTATTTTTACGATTGGGCGGAATATCAACAAAACGACGTATTAGAACGTATACCGGTTTTTGGTACAAGTAATGCGCCAATAGAAATACTTTATGTAAAACCTTACAAAGCCGGATTTAAATATTATAGCCCGGTTGATTATCAAGGAGGATTACAATATTGTGAGCTTGAAGAAGAGATCGCTAATTATCATTTAAATAACATTATGAACGGACTTGCTCCGTCAATGCTTTTAAATTTTAATAACGGCACACCAAGTGAAGAAGAGCGTTCATTAATTGAACAACGTATTAAAGCTAAATATCAAGGTACGTCAAACGCCGGGCGATTTATACTAGCGTTTAATGATAGTGCCGAGTCAGCTGCTACAATAGAAACCGTACAATTATCTGACGCTCCGCAACAATATGAATTCTTATCGACGGAATCGATGAAAAAAATAATGGTAGCGCATAGAGTCGTTAGTCCAATATTATTTGGTATAAAAGATATGAGCGGATTTGGTAATAACGCAGAAGAGATTGAGACTGCATCTACATTAATGGACAATACCGTTATTAAGCCGTTTCAACAAATGTTATTAAACGCTTTCGACGATATACTAGCATATAATAATATAGCGCTTAATTTATACTTTAAAACGCTTCAACCGTTAGAATTTAACGACTTAACTAACGCAACTAATAAAGAACAAATTGAAGAAGAGACCGGGCAAAAGCTTAGTCTTAAAAAAATAGACGGCCAACCGGTTTACGAAACTATTGAAGAAGCTGAGAGTGTAGCTAACGAAATGGGTTGTATGGGTTACCACGAGCATATTGACGAAGACGGTAAAAAATGGTATATGCCTTGTCAAACACACGAAGAGTTAAAATCGCCTTGTTGGGACGGTTACGAACAAATCGGTACAAAAATAAAAGACGGTAAAACTGTTCCAAATTGCGTACCATTAAACGTAAACGAAGAGTTAACAAAAGCTATTTTAAGTCAATTAGAGGGTAAAGGCGAAGATGAAGAGATGGACGGGTACGAGCTTATAGATCAAAGACCGGCAAACGAACACGATAAATCATTAAATCAAGCTATTAATTTAGCAACTGAATTAGCGTTTGTTCCAACAAGTACGCCAAACAAAAAAAGCGAACAAGATACTAGTCTAATAAAAGTTAGATACAGATACTACGGCAATAATAATCCCGAGCGTGAATTTTGTCGTAAAATGTGGGCAGCTAAAAAAGTTTACCGTATGGAAGACTTAGACAAAGAAAGTTCAGCAAATAGCGAACTAAGTCCTAAAGGATCAAACACTTACAATTTATGGCTTTATAAAGGTGGCGTTAATTGTCAGCATTATTGGGAGCGTAGAACATATTTAAGAAAAAACAACGAACGAATTACAGTTGCGGAAGCTCGAAGACGAATTGCAAAATTAGATCCGAGTATGAAAAAAGAAGCTGAAATCGTTACTAACGTCCCGGAAGTTGCACAAGTTGCAAAACCGTCAAACGATTGGTGGAGTGAAAATCCAAATTATAGAAAATAGAAATTATGGCAACGGCATTATTTATAACAAGAACGGATCTAGTCAAAAACACTATTATTAATGGGAATGTTGATACGGATAAGTTTATACAATTTATTAAAATCGCACAAGAAATGCATATACAAAATTTTCTTGGAACAGATCTATATAATAAAATTGGAACATTAATTAAAGCCGGAACATTAACCGAGTTAGCAAACCCGGATTATTATAATTTAACTAAAACGTATATACAACCAATGTTAATTCATTTTGCTATGCAAGATTATTTACCTTTCGCAGCTTATGAAGTTAAAAATGGCGGTGTATTTAAACATAGATCGGAAAACGCAGAGCTTCCGTCAAAAGACGAAGTTGATTTTTTAGTTCAAAAATATAGAGACTATGCGGATTTTTATACAAGACGTTTTATAGATTATATGGATTACAACGCTTCACAAAAATTCCCGGAATATTACTCAAACAGTAATGACGATATGTACCCGGATAAAGAAGCTAATTGGGTAGGTTGGGTATTATGAAAAAACAATATAAAATTAAAAACGTCAATTTAAAGAAATTGATAATTTATCTAAAAAAGAAAACAAATGGCGACATTAACAGGAAATAAAATAAAAGATACTTACGATTCGCTGATTAAATTGTCAGATAATGGTAATTTAACTGCAACTTTAAAATTGTTGTCGGATGGGTTTGGCAATAGTTCTGGTGTATATTTAAACACGGCCGGAGACTTTAAATCAACAGGAACAATAGAATTTGCAAATTTTAAAGCAACGGCACACGCGGTTACTATTAATAAGTTGGTTAATCAAGCAGGCGGTATATCTAATAATGATAATGATACGTCCTTACCCACTTCGGCAGCGGTTAAAGATTATGTAGATACTCACGTTACAAGTCAAGATTTAGATTTTACCGACGGAACTACACAAAGTGCTATTGATTTAGATTCACAAGTTTTTTCTATTATTGGAACAAATAACGAAATTGAAACATCAGCGAGTGGTCAACAATTACAAATTGGTTTACCTAATAGCGTAACAATTAGTGGAACTTATACCGGAGCAACTTTTAGTGGAGATCTTAACGGAACTATTAATACTGCTACAACGGCCGTTACACAAAGCGCAGGTAATAATTCAACAAAGGTTGCAACTACGGCATACGTCGATACTTTGGACGCAGCTTCTGATTTAGATTTTTCGGGTGATAGTGGAACGGGAGATGTTAATTTAAATACACAAGTATTGGCGGTTACGGGTACGGCTAATCAAATAGTAACTACGGCAAATAATCAAGGATTAAGTTTAGCGTTTCCAACAACAATAACAATACCAAATAATTCGGTTGCGACTACTCAAAGTGCGGGAGACAATAGTACAAAGGTAGCAACTACTGCTTATGTAGATACACTTGATGCAGCTAGTGATTTAGACATAACTGGAGATACAGGAACTGGAGCAGTTAATCTTAACACACAATCTTTAGATTTTAGAGGAACATCTAATCAAATAATTACTACAATAAGCGGTAAAACTGCTACTTTTAGTTTACCGGCTACTGTTCATAGAAATCTACAAGGAAACGTTACGGGAAATGCCGATACTGCTACGACTTGGCAAACTGCAAGAGATTTATCTTTAACTAGCGAAGCAACCGGAACTTTATCAAGTGTAAACGGATCCGGTAATGTATCGGGAGCGGTTACATTATTAAATTCAGCAGTAACCGGTAAAGTGTTAACCGGGTTAGGAACGCCCGCAGCTGGGAATATAATTGCGTCGGATTCAATATTAGAAGCTTTTGGAAAAGTACAATCTCAATTAAATACGTCTAAAAATGGATTGGTATTTAAAGGAACGTGGAGCGCAGCGACTAACACACCGACTTTAACTAGTGGGGGTGGCGAAACAGATGCGGGAACAACTACGTCAACAGTAACAAATAAATTAGTAGACTCTTCACAAAACTTTTTAACAACAATATCTAACGGCAATAAAGTAATAAATCAAGCTGACGGATCTACGGCATTAGTTACAAACGTAGATAGTAATACAACTTTAACGCTTGACGCTGATATAATGTTATCCGGCGAAGCTTATACAATAGACGCTAGTCCGTTTTTACAACAAGGTCAATATTATGTCGTAAATGTAGGTGGAACGACTAACTTAAACGGAAACGCAAATTGGGCAGTAGGCGATTGGGTTATTGCCGGAGCTTCTAATACGTGGGAAAAATTAGATCATAGTCAAGTAGACGGAACGGGAACACCCGGTAAATTAACTAAATGGGCAACCGTTAATACATTACAAGATTCTATTGTTGGCGAAAGCGGAACGGCTTTAACTGTTACAGGATCTTTAACTACAACGCTAGGAGCTTCGGTTGCAGGAGACTTTGCGGTAAATACAAACAAGTTTACAGTAAATGCTACAAATGGAAATACATTAATAGCAGGTAATTTAGATTTTCCAAATTTGTCAGATATTTTAATGGTTGATAATAGTAGCGCTGCTTTAGAGTTTAAAGAGGGATCTAATTTATACTTAAGATTTGTTACTACAAATAGTGGAGAAAAAATTGAAATAAATAAAAATATAGAAGCACAAGGTATAACATCAACGAGTGCGACATTTACTGGAAATGTAGCAATTAATGGTAATGCAACATTAGGAGATGGAACAGCAGATAACCATATAATTAATGGTGAAGTAACACACTTAACTGCTGATGCTTTAGGTTATAAATTACACAGAACTGCAGGTGGTACTAGCATATTAATATCAGCAACAGGAGATGCTGAACTAGAATTTGGAACAGACAATGGAAGTGGTACAAACACTACACAATGGACAATAGGAAAAGATGGTACTGATAATTCTTTTAGAATATCTAATAGTGCATCTTTAGGAACTTCTGATGCTTTGACAATAGACAGTTCTGAAAACGCAACTTTTGCAGGAAGTGTAAATATAACAGGAGGCACTACTAATGGTTTAAATATTACAACATCAGGAACTCAAGATACTATTAAAATTGATAGAGCAGCGACAAGCGATAATGCAATAACAAAATATCAAACTGCAAGTGCTGATAAATGGATAGTAGGTTTAAGAAATACAGGAGATGACAATTTTAGATTTTATTCTTATGGAACTTCAAGTGATGTTTTAACTATTAACCAAGCAGACGGAAACGCAACTTTTGCTTCAAACAATATCGATATAAAAGGCTCATCAGCAGGAAACACACAAATAAGAATAGCTGATAGTGCAGGAACACTAGGGTCAAATAGTTTTGATTTAATAAACGATGGTAGCGCTGCTTATGTATGGAATAGAAAACAAACAGATTTAAATTTTGCTACTTACGGTTCATTAAGAATGAAAATAAGAGCAAGTGGTACTGTTGGTATCGGTGCTAATGGAGGGTATGATTCCCAAATGTTAAGTATTGATGCAGGTGTTCTTGACGGAGCTATATATGCTACAAGTACAGATGCTAATTGTTTTGCTTCATTCAGAGATAATTCAAGTACTGCTAATATTGAATATGGTGCAATAGGTAATGCTCACGTTTTTAGAAAGGATGCTAATGAATATATGCGTATAGCTTCTAATGGTCGAGTGGGGATCGGGACAACTTCGCCTGCTAGTGTTTTACATATAAAAGATAATACAACTGGGCCCACACAATTAAGCATACAATCAAATGATTTTACAAGGGCTGAAGAAATTAATTTTTTAAACCCTAGTACTTCAGCTATTTCAGGTCAAATAAAATATTACACAAATCCTACAGTTGAATATATGTCTTTTTCAACTTCTAACAATACTGTAATATCAGAAAGAATGCGTATTACAAATACCGGCAACATCGGGATCGGGACAACTTCACCTAGAGGTAAGCTTCAAATAA
>Ga0070746_10000849_pt1 | contig 18314 bp, 7 predicted proteins | sample VirMetDEL_Mar_21_FD_77016 | JGI IMG/M metagenome (GOLD analysis project Ga0070746, IMG submission 77016) | Aqueous microbial communities from the Delaware River and Bay under freshwater to marine salinity gradient to study organic matter... | ecosystem: Environmental > Aquatic > Marine > Coastal...
AATCTATCTCTTCCCACTGCATCGGCTCTGGGACGTACCCCATCATCCTAGGCTGAATGTTTTCGTTTCCAAATACAACGCAGGAATCCTGTCCTACAATCACGTGCTGTGAGAGCAGGCATAGCATGAGGGCTAGATATTTCATCGTTTAGTTTTTTCGATAGTTCGGCCTGCAAAGTACGCACCAAAAACTGTAAGCATAAGTATCTCTAAAAGAGACACATAGCTATCCTTAGGCATGAAGCTTTCGTCAAGCCCATCCCATACCATCATAACCATAAAGAACAGCATAAGAACAATCATGGTTGCTGGACGAATGATCTTAGCGATCTTTACATCACTAGACATGTCGGCCTCCCATCGTCTTGACACGTTGTTCTGAAACTCAACCTCAGCATCTAAAGCCGCTTTAGCTTCGGATGGATCTACGCCCTTCTCCTTGTCTAAAAGGTTCTTTACAATACCAAGACCCCCCTTGTCTGGTAATAAGTCCCCTACGAGGCTTAAAATGCCTGGAGCTTTGATTTTGAGCCAACCCCCTAGCTTGGTGTCTTTAATTTTGTCCATACTGCTCTAGATATCTTGTTTCCATTAACTCCAATATATACTTACTGTGATCCATAAACGAACCGTCTGGGTTATACGACAGAAGAGACTTGTATCTATTGTTGATGTCATCAAGAGATTCTATCTTCTCGACGTCTGTCATAGCTTGATATTCTTCTGTTTGCATAAAATTCTTAATCTCATTGTACCTCGGTACATTGCTCATTTCAAGAGCGTTATTTACTTCCTCAGCAGTAAGCTTGATGTTAAAGTCTTCTTCTGGGCCTTCTAAAAAGCTGTAATTAACCCCCAAGGCTTGATAAGCTTTTTTAGCCTTGCCTCTACGAACCGAAGGTTTACGTATTTTTCTATACACAGAAGAAGCATAATAAGGTGTCCCAACAGCCTTGGTTAATACTCCAGTCCTTAGGTATAGGTTTAATATCTCTATAGAGGTGTCATCCTGTGAGGCTTCTCGTTTTTTGGTTGCGTCAAACATATAGTACGCAAACTGATTTCCACCAACAGGAGCCTGATCAATTCTCTCACCTTTCCAATTCACTTTTACTGGAAGACCTCCAGTATCGAAAGTCCTTTCCCTTACGTGGTTTTTTATTCTGTCTGCTAGATCTACATCTCGCTTATCTGGCATGAATTCCCTGCTTGACTGATCAATTCCGCTTAACACGTTAGGTAGGAACATAGAAGAGAAAGCTTTAGAGATTGTTTCTGCATATCTAAAGAATGCCCTTTCGAAATCTTCAGGATCCTTAGTGCTTGAGATTACACTTGTGATTCCATTTAACCCTTGCAGAAAGCTTTGATCCATCATGTACGCCATCACTGATACATTATCGAATCCGAAAACTTTTTTCAGCACATTGTTTCCGCTAAAGGGTTGTTCAGCCATTTCTTTTGCGGCTTGTGGAGAGGTAGAGTGAGCATAAGCACCCATGATAGTTCCGAAAACGCCAAGAGTCTGATAAGATCTAAACTCATCGCCAGCCTGTGGAGCAGGATCACCACCCTCTAGCATTCTTCTTAACCCGTCAACGTTTATGCTGTTTGGCGGGAATGTATCATACATGAGGTTTGTTTTTTCATCATCCTCCCAGTCTACGCTTCCGCTTAGAAGACCCTGAGAGATAAGATGCAATGCTGTCGTGCTTATCGCTTGTCCAACCATGACTTTGCTCAGAGTTTTAGAAGCCTCTGTGTAATCTTTATTACCCATTTGAATACTCATCTTTCCAATTCCAACAACTGGAGAGGCATAAGTCAGGGTCTCTTCGGTAAAGTTAGCTATAGTAGACACGTAAGGAACGTTAAGCCTAATGAGGTATTTAAAGAACCCTTCAGCGTCAAAGCCTTTCACGTTCTTAAATGCTTCACCCATTCCTTTTGAGATGTTGTCAATGATCCACATGCTTCCCCTCGCAAGACCCATAGGCTCCTGGAAGGTTAGCTTTCTACCTTCGGTTGCTCCTTGCTCTGCGCTGTTTTTATCAGGGAACTTTAAGAACTGAGCGAGAGCATCACCTTCAAGACCCTTTGCTTTTGCTAGACTATAAAGCTCCAGCCCCTCAGCAAACCTTCTAAAAGGAACATCACCCAAGCTAAGCAACCTAAACATAGCCTCAGCAGGAATCCCAAAAGTTCCCTGAACCAAAAGCTTAGCTCTTTGATTAACTTCATTCCTGAGAGTAACACCCTCTGGAAGGTCGCTTGACATAGCGGCCATTAATGACCTGATAGGCATGAAACCTCTACTCATCCTCCATTCAGACATATCTTCTTCCCTGCCTGTGATCACTTGCTCCATAGCCTCCACGGATCCAGCCCCGAACTTTCTTAAAGCGTACAAGTACCCAGCAAGAGACAGCTTTCTTTTTTCTTTATGTAAGCCCATGAGCTCAAAAGCCTTGGAAGTAGGCATCGACATAATATCAATTACAGTCTTCGGTATTACGTTTGCTAGGTTGTAAACCACGTTCCTAGACTGAGACATCATAGTAAGCAAATTACCCTGAACGAGTTGAGTTCCTATCTCGGACCAGGTTTTTTCCGTATACATATTAGCAAGAGTATCAAGCTTAGACTGAGTTTCGTTTAAGTCTTTCTTCGCTTTTTTAAACTCAGCTTCTACATCCTCTCCAGCAATTCCTCTTTCCAGTAAGTCTTGAGCTTTCTTGTAAGCCGCCATGTATGTTTTGGTGGCTTCAAGGATTTTGTTCTTTTGCTCTTCAGAAAGAATCTTACCCTGCGCTTCTGCTTTCTTGATTATCACACTTGCCATTCCCTGAGGGCTGCTCGTCTTCAGTTCAGCCATGTGCCTAAGAATCCTACCAGCTGTCGTTCCAACCGCAGCCAACCTGTCCAGGACTCCAGCAATGCCTATATCATTGCCTGTTTCTTGCATCCTGTTTATTAGCTCGATACCAGCAAGAACACCAACATCATCATTTCTGGTAGCTAAATTATCCAAAGCGTCACCCCTCATCAAGCTAACTAGCTCTTGAGCGCTAAGCTCTTCTAGGTTTTTCTTTTCATTTGCAATACTCTGTCTATCAATGTAGTTTTCTGGATTGCTTATGATTTCGTTTTTAAACCTTCCGAACTCAGAAGAGTTTGCAAGACGCTTAGACGTACCTCTCAGCCTTCTCCCTTTTATTACGTTGCCGTGCTCGTCTATGGTTAGGTTGGCAAACCTTGCTCGATCCTTAGCCGTCAATGACTTGTAAGCCATCTCAAACATCTCCTGAGACTCATTAGCTAGAGACTGGTTTCTCTGCTTCATGATAGACATGAAGTTGTTAAACGCTCGGAAATGCTCTGGGTTTTCTATGACTATGTTCTCCGACTTCTTCCCTCTCTCAATAGAGTTCCCAGCATACCTAACTTTTCCAGAAGCAATGATGACATCACCTGACATATACACCTGCTCAGCACTCTTGATGATGTTCCCGTAAGAGTCAACAAAAGACTCTCCGTGAAGAGGATGCCTCATGAATACCACACCCTCAACGAATTCATCAAACTGATCTGATGGTTTATTTTCAGACACCTTTCCCTTTACGTTAGCCTCTGAAGCTCTCCCTTCTAGTAGTTTGTTAATATCAATCTTTCCAGTGCCAAACTTTACGTTCTACATAGACTTCACGCTTCTACCCTTAAATATTCCAGGAAGATTGTAGGACCTACTTTGTGGATGAGCCGATAGATTAAGCGTCTTCTTTGCCGAGAACATCACAACTTCGGTGTTCTCTCCTTTCAGGAATTTACCCATACCTTCACTTAGATCTGCCCTATCTATGTATGCCTGGAGCTTTTCAGAGTCAGGCTTTCCTTTAAAGTCCGCCTCTATATCGGCTATTTTCGTAAATCGACTAAGCATTTCAGCTGGAGTACCTTGTTGAGCAACAGAAGATTGAAGCTTATCTATTGCTTTTTCAAATGTCTCTTGAGAGAAGTCATCATAGATCCTGTTTGAAACGCCTACGGCCTGAGGAAGTACATGATTAGCAGCGAAAATCATCTGCATAACCTCGCTTCTTGTTACCGACTTGTATCCTTTTTTCTTTCTTAACTGCTCAACAATAGAGTCAACTACCTCGATATTACCCTCAAAGAGCTTTCCAGCTGACCCTTTTTGAGTCATATGATTGTCGTATAAATACCTTAATTCTTTTTTTAAGTTGTCCCCCGTGCAGACTACCGTTCCGTCAGACCTAGTAGACTTTGAGCCCATGTTGTCTTTAACCCACTTAGCAACCTTCTTTAAATCATATACGGTAGATCCATCAGCTGTTGTTACCATCCATTCTTTTTGAACAGCATCTATTCTTCCATACTCAAATTCCCTTAACACGGAGAGGACGTCTCCCACTTGAAAACTAACAACCTCAGAGGGTCTATACCTAGAGTCTAGGTAATTAACCAGGTGCCTATCTTGAGTTACTACAGATTGGTCTTGATATAGGTTGCCCATAAAAGCACCTACCTTAGACCAATTACCTAGAGAATCCTGAATATTGATCCGATTTTCTCCCGTCTTTTTTAATGCGTCCCTCTTAAAAGATGTAGGAGCTTCAAACCTGTAATGAGGGAGTCCATTTGATATTCCGTCAACGTTTAAGAGATTCTTTAACCCAACAGCTATAGGAATAGCACTTCTTTGACCGTTAAATTGAGAAGCTTTAAGACCTTGGCTAGTCATAGACTCTATCAACAGCTTTGTTCTAGCGAAGTCTACTTTAGATGGGTTTTTGCCAGGTGTTTGCAAAAGGTCTTCAAGAACAGCAGAATAAATTCTTAAACTCTCAGACAGATTGGGAACGGCTCTGTTTCCGTTTGAGGTTACGGCAACTATAGCGATAAGCAAGTCTTTGTGCTTTCTGGCCAGCTCTAGCTTCTGGGGGTTATCTACGGTAAAGTTACCTTCAGAGTCTTGAGACTTCCCTACAGTCTGTATAGCTAAAGGATCGCTGTATGATCCGTCTTTATTCTTAGTGGAGTTTACCTGCTTGTAGAAATTCTTATAAAAGTTTCTTGGGTTTTTGTTTAGAAAATCATCCACAAACATCAGCTCTTTAGCGACAACCTCGCTCATCAAAGCCATATCCTCTTTGTTCTTTGTCAAATCGTCACCGTTCAGGATTAACTCCATTTGAGTTTCCTGAATTAACATAGCAAAATACATCTGCTGCATCAAGTGAGCTGGAACTCCGCTACCTATTTTACCCTTACCAGCTTGATCCATGTACAGATTAATCTGAGCTAAAGTTTCTGGATCTAGTAAGTCTTTAGTTCTTCTTAGCCCATCCTCTAAAAGCTTCCTTTTTTGAGCAGGCTTCATGTCAGAAGCTTCTGAAAGAGACCTTCTAAAAGCAGCTGAATACAGAATAGACTCACCAGCGTAGTTCTCTTGCACATAATCGTTCACCCTATCAAGGAGGGCCTCGTGGTATTCAGGAGAGCCTTTCACTTTCTCTTTTGCTGGCTGCCCAAATCTATTCGTTTTTGTCTCGCTATTCACGCCCTCTGGAGTGAAGTCAGACATAAGAGACTCAATTATTGAGCTTGCGTTACCGCCTCCTATTCCAGGATCAGTTCGCCTCATTACCTCCCAAAGCTGTTCTTTTGCTAGCTGTTGTGCTTTAATAGCTGAAAGCCTTCTTTCGTTCCTTTCATTGGCTTCTGCTTGACCCCTTTCGACGGAGGTCTGATTCATGCTCTTCATGGCTGGTTGCATGACTACTGGCACTCCAGTGTTTCTGTCAATCAGCTGCTTTGGTGGGTTTAAAGTCTTTACATTACCCGAATCATCTACGTATGTCATTCGACCGATCCTAGTGTAAGAACCATTTCCAGTCATCTTTCTATACCAATTAGCAAAGTGAAAATAGTCGTTAAACGTGTATGACTGCGGAGCCCCGTAAGTACGAGAGGTGGAGTCGTATGCAGAGTCATATGCTTTTTGATACGTAACTTTCTTATTGTCCAGAAAGGTAGGCTTTCTATTAGCGCTGTAAGCTGTTTGATCAGAAACAGAAACTTGCTGGGCTCCATCTACTTTAGCTTGCTCACTAGGGTCAAGCTTGAACAGCTCATCGAACTGATCGGAAATAGCCTGACTGTTTCCGTCTCTCAGGCTTTTAGACAGCTTATCTAGAACTACCCTAGAGCTACCCCCACTCTCAGTAAATGAAGGGAATAGCTTAGCGAAAAACTGAGTCATCCTGTCAATAGTGGAAGCCTTTAGGCTTTTCTCATTAGCTACATAAGCGGCTATAATCTCTACGTACTTTTCCTCAGCCAGCGTTCTGTCGCTAGCCCCAAACTCCTCCCTGTAGTACCTCATCTTCTCATTGACAGCATCAACAAGAACCTGATCCGACTCCATTATTCCGTTTAAGTCAGACCTTAATTGCTTTCCAACGCTGTCTACGCCTTGTAGTTTCTTGTGGATATACGAGTGAGCGTACTCCTCAACGACGTCTTTTGATGTAGCGCTTTCCGTCAAGAATACTTCTCCAGAATTTTTGTCATAAAAAGCATTAACACCTTGTGAACCAGAAAGATAGTCCTCTTTAATTTTTCGTTTTCGATCTTCTGTTAATGACTGATCCTGAAGCAACCTTCTTGTCAAGGCGAGATCTGAAAGCACAATAGAGTTAGTTTGAGAAAAAGCCTTAGATAAAACATTAAGAGATTGACTAGCACTTTCGGTTAGTACAGCGTCTGGGTTTTTGGTTTTGTCTTCAATATCTTCTAATCTTCTTTCTGATATTTCCGCAACCTTGGCTTTTTCTGAATCGCTAAGCAACTCTGAAGCCTTTTTAAACAAGTCTGTTTCGTTAGCTCCTCTTTGAGTCATTCTGGCAAGCTCAGAAATTAACTGAGGTCTGAACTCTTCGTTGATGGATCCTGAGTCAACTATTCTGTTTAATGCTATTTCTGATTGAGCCTCTTCAAAGGAAGTAGATTGAGGGTTTACTAAAGCAACAGGATAAACAGAGTCAACCATCAAAAACTGATCTGTTCCGCTTCCGCTGTACTCAACTTTTTTGTAACCTCTCTTCTCAAGCATGCTAGCTATCTCAGCGTCAACGACAACCTGAGCCACATTCATTTCAACAATCTTATCGGTAATGTTACTGGCGTTTCTACCCTCGCTGGATAAGACATCCCCGCTAGATACCTTTTCATTTAGCTCCATTTGAACCTCAAGAGACTCAGCAGAGTTTCTTACCCTCTCGGCTCTTTTACGCATTGAGTCAGCCTGAATAGGATTGTCTTGACTCTCTAGTTTTTTTGCGTAAGCCTCGAACATAGAGGCTCTTTCGTTTAATGTCTCTAGTCTGTTGGATACTTGAGTACCCTCCATGATACCTTCTTGAGCGGCAAACAAATTGATATACTTACCTTCAATCTTTGTTCTGTCAGCTATAATCTTTTCTGCCTGCAACCTCAGGGTTTCTTTTTCTTTGTTGGATGTGCTGGCTTCGATTTGTTTGGTTATTGATACTAGCTCAAGCGAATTGTCAAGAAGCTCAATACCGTCAGCCGCATTCTGATCACCTATAAACTGATGAAACTCAAACGAGTCCAGCTGAAGAGCACCTATAACACCCATCTCTTCAGTAAGTACATTTAAAGCAACCTCTCTTTCTTTACTGTTCGCTTCAGTAGAGCTGATGATGCTTTCCATTTCGGCTCGGAAAAACCTAGTCGCACCCATGTTGTTTATGTCCGCGCTAGAAGAAAGAGATGCGCTGATCTTGTTCTTAGCTGCTCCAACTAATGAGGTACTACCACTCAAGCCAAGACTAGAAAGGGCAACATCTCCTAACTCGTAAGCAAAGCCCTCAAAGTCTGTTCTCCCCCCTGCTTTGTACTCCATAGAGGCCTGACCTATTGTGTTGACTAACTCCATACCTGTGTCTATGCCTGCGTCTCCAAAAAAGTTAGTCATTTTTCTTTTCGCAAGAGACCTGGTGGTTTCTCCCAAACCCCTAGTAGTATTAGCGGTCAATAGTCTTAATTGGGCAGCAGTTGCAACCTTCTCCGTGGCGGCCTCAAGAATAGACATCCCATTTAGAAAAAGAGCTCTCTCCATGCCAGAAGAGTTCTTGTACCACTCCTCGTTCCTTACAGAGTTAAAAGTTCTCACCATGCTATTGGTATAGAACAAGAGCCCTACTCCAGCACCCCCAGTAAACATGCTTAAACCCATAGCGGCCACAGTGTCTGGAGCCATTTCACCAATCGAATTTGTAGCCTTTATGAGCCCGCCGTATATATCTCCATCGAAAAGGCTTTCCATTGCACCTTTTCCGCTCACATCAAAAGCAGATAAATTCTCCGCCCATTCTTTTCCGCCTGCATCAAAATCAGACTCAATTCTGTCGTGTATAGACCTATTGGTTTCTTCTATTTCGTTTCTTTCTTCTTCAGTTTTCGCCATAGACATAGCAACCTGATAATCAATGTGAGCGCCAAGGTGAACTGGAGCTGAAGCGATAATTCCTGGAAGGTCTGCTAGTCCGCCTATAAAATCCAAGTGACCAGTAAACTCAAGTCCAGTGCCGCCGAAGTTTTTGTCCCCTCTAAGAGACATAGCAACTCCACTTCTATCACGAATGATCTCCTCGAACTCAGCCTTTTCCTCATCTGTCATGCCCTCCGACAGTTTTTGGAACTCTTCTTTTAAGTAGGTTTCTTTCTTTTTATTTACCGCTTCCACCTCCTCGTTGGTCAAGTTTCTTTTACTGCTAGCAACCTCTCTACCAGTCAAAGGGTCAACAGACATGTATGGGTCTCCGTATATAGGGGCGTCAGTAACCCCAGATAGAGGAGTTACCTCAGGAATAAAAGCCATGCGATCCTCTTCCTCAAAATAAACTCCACTAGGGTAAAGTACAGTTGAATCCTGAGACTCATAGTAATCCCTGTTAAACTGAGTTGCTATAGCCTCCCCGAAAGTCAGACTACCATTGTAGAAGCCGCTTAACACTTCTTCTGACGCACCCTCAAGAAACTGTCTTTCCGCAGAAGCAATCAAAGAAAAAGCGGATCTAACCGCAACTGGATGAGCCTTAGCAAAATCTCTTACCTTTCTGTTTTCAGACCTTGCTTGCTCTGAATTTCCTCTAAGCTGAGAAGCTTCAAACATCAGTCTTTCATACTCTTGGCCTTGCTTTGTCGCCTCTCTGCCTAATATCTCACCCTGTTTGTAGAGGGCTAGATTGTCCTTACCCAAATCCCTTTCTATCTTTCTTGCCTGCCTCTCTAAAGCCCTGGCTTTTTTAGACAGCTTTCCAGGAGAGTTAATAGAGTTCTCATAGATAGCCTCCCCCGCCTCATTAAAAGCTTTTGTGTAAGAAACTATAAAGGCTTGCTCTCTTTCTGGGTCTAGGTTTAAAGCGCTAATATCTTCAGTAAAAGACTCAACGTTAGGAGAAAACTCAAAGGCTGAGCTTATGGCTTCGTTTCTAGTTCTTACCCCATTCCACTCTACCTTTATATCTTTAATCTCTTCCTCACCAAATCCTAACCCTTGATAAAATTCTTGAAGTGAATCAAACCGACCCGTTGAGTTTGACTCTTCCTGAGCCTTCTTGTAGGCGCTATCAAGAGCGATCTTGCTCTCTTTTCTTTCTGTAGCTAAAGCTGTTATCTCTTTGATCTGATCTTCGTTAAGAGACACTCCAGTCTCTTCCTGAAACCTACTGTAAATATCATCGTACCCCTCATCTTGAGTTTCGCTCAGTACGTCTATAAGCTTGGTTGCCTCAGTATTAAACTCTGAGTTGTATTTATCTACACGCGCTTGATACTCAGCATTTAACGAGTCCACCTCGGACTGATCAGCTGCGGTCCTTGAGGTGTTTATGATGTCCTCTTCAAACTCAGGGTTTTCAGCAATCTGATTGACCTGCCAAGCAGTTAAAGGAAGGCTAGGCTGTTCTACAGAGCTGAATTTCCCATCCGAAGACTCGGAATTTGTATCCTTTTTTTTTTGGGTTTCTTCAACCCCTTCTTCAGCTAACTCCCTAGTTACGATTTCAGCAGCTTCGTTGTAAGGTAGATTCCGTGCTACAACCAATTCGTTTACCCTGCTTTCAAACTCTTGACTCATAGGTGATCATTTTCAACAAAGATAACCAAATTTGGTCAGTCCTCTTTGCTGAGCAGAAAACCTAATTTTCTTGCAGCTCCAGATCCATACTTAGCTTCAAACCTAGAGAATACAGACTTAGACACGCCATCCATGTCTTTAATGTCCCTAAATATCTGAGCAGGCATTTTTGCCCCATCCTTCATGGTAAACTCAAACCTACCTCCACCAGCGAAGGTCATTCCAGAAACCTCTTCATCCTCGATGGAAACAGAGCTTCCCTCCTCGTTTCTCTCTGGGGTTGGCATCTCTTCGTCTTTCACTAAAGAAGCAGCCTGATCTATATAAAGAGTTTTAGCAGCTTCCATGTGCTGTTCGTCAGCCATCACTTCTTCTTCTGTTAATCCCTTCCCTTGCTCCTTCTGTATTGAAAGGTAGTTTCTTACAGCATTCTTTAATGCTTCTGGATTTTTATCTAATTGTCCAGTCATCCAGGACTTTACACCTTCAGCCGTTTCCATTGCTTTGGTTGGAGCTTTTTGCTTCGTGAAGTCCGCACCGTTAATTATTGGCAAGTCCACCAGGTTTGGAGCAAAAGGCATCTCTGGGTCTTGAGCTTCAGATATGCTAGACTCTAGGCCCTTCCAAACGAGGGAAACACCTTCAGCATCCACGGAAATTGACCCATACCTATATCCAGTATTTACAGCCTTGAGTGCATTGGCGTAGTCGTTTTGATCTTTAGCATCCTCAACCCCCTGAGCGTCAAACTCCTTGGGGTTTTTTGCATCTCCAAACGACCTAAGCATAGCCCCCATGAAGGTAGGGTCTGCGGCAGAAGCAGATTCAAACGACCCATAGTTTTCTTTAAAGTAAGCTTCTTTCTGGTCAATAAACTCACCCAGCTGAGAAGTAAGCTGAACGAACGAGGATACACCGATACTTCCCATTTCTGAAAACCTCTCAATGCTGTCGTTCAGCGCGGACGCCCACTCAGAACACATAGACTTGTGCATCTCAAACATCGTCTGAGACGAAGAAGCATCCATAGATCTTATCAGCTCCTTTCTTCTATTTTCGTAAGACTCATTCATTTTCTTGTGTCAAATTCTTTTAACAGTCCCTTTACATACTTGTGAAGCGGAGACCCGCCTTTAGAAGCCAGCAACTGAAGGGTGCTTGCTTGACGAGGATTAAAGATATATTCACCTCCAGTCATCTCCCCAATCTTAGACCCGTCCTTCATTATGTCAATTGGGTTCTTTGCGTGAGAAAACTTACCAGGTGTTTTTTGTACACCACCATTCCTTCTTTCCTCCACTCTTTTTCTAGTGGCGTTTAGGCCGCCTTCAAAGTTAAAATTTTCACCGAGCAGAGCCCTATTAGTTTCACTTGTTGCATCTCTTTCGTCTTGAGTTGCTTTACTTCCAGCTAGAGCTTCGTTTACATCATCTTGACTGATTGGATTAGAGGCGTCTTGAAGATCAGTTTTGTAACCTCCTGTTTTGCTGCGAATACTTGTGTATCTAGTATTCTTTTTTGATTCCTCTACACCTTTCTGAAAACCATCCTTCATAAGCTCCCCTCTGTTTCCTTTCTCTCCGAGAAGAAAGTCTCCAAAAGCAGAACCCCCGTCTTTGTATTCTGGAACCTTAGCTCCATTCTTACCCAAGAACTGACTGGCCAAGTTCATGTAGCCTGAAATTCTGTCGTCTTTAGCTGCTCTTTTCTCGCCCCTAAGAAGCTCTTTCTCTATCTTAGACTCATCCATTTGACCCTGAACCCTCAGAAGATCTTGATTTGCAAGACCCACATTTAAGTCATTAGCCCTATTCTCAACTCCAGCATACTGTTGCAGAGCCGATTGCTGCCTGGCCTGAGAGTCAGCCTCTATCCCCATTCTCTGCTGAGCAGATCTTCTTTGAGAGGCGCCAAGCCCGCCTAACAGAGCCTTAGCTCCTCCCGACTTTAAAGCCCCTAAAGTAGAAGCTTCTTGCTCAGACGCAATTTGGCGCTGCATGTCTGCCGCCTTGTCTTGTTTTGAGGCAGCTAAAAACTTATTCCAAGAATCCCCAACTCCATACTGCCTGTCAGCTAGAAGTCCTTTTTCTTGACCGCCAAGTTTATCGAGCCTATCATTTACTCGATTAAAGTCTTGATTAAGTCTTTTCTTATCGGTCTGCTGCTGGATTATACCTGGCAGGGCCGCCAAGGCTAAAGGTATCAATGGTAAAGGCATGTGCAAATATAGTTATTGTTGACCTAAGGGGTGATGACTCTTAGAATCAGTTATGTGAGTGTTTATACAATACAGCTCGTGTTTAGCGCTAGAGTTGTTGGTTAGTTTGATTTTAGCGTAGTGTCCGCGAATAGGGTCTCCGTTATCATCAGATAAAGAAATAGACAGATCAGTCCCAGCTACACTTGCGTTAGAATCGGCTAAGGTAAGTGTATTACCAGATACAGAAGAGATTGTAACAGCCTGACCGTTTATGGTAACCTCAACACCTATAGGGATGGGTAGTCTATTAAGCCTTACCGTGGAAGTAAATAACACGTCGTTAAATGTTGTGAGGTCGCCTATATATACATTTTGACTCGTGCTATTGATAGAGGTGTCTCTAGGCATAGACGCGTAGTAGCTACCTTCTTTCTCGGACCAAGAAGTTATGGTTCCAGATGTCTGACCTAAATCTGTTTCAGCCCCAGGGTCCATACTCCATAAAGCAGAATCCCCCTCGTAAGATACAGCATTGTAGACCTTAACCCTTGATGGTGATGTCTTGGAGACCATCTCTACCTCAGAGTTGGCCGCTGTTCCGTAAAAGCTATTCCTTGCTGCACTGTCGTGCCTCCAAAACACATCAGGGGTAGCGGACGTTACATATTTAGCGCTATACAGCATATTGTTCTGGTTAGCATACACATCGGGCGTAAAGCTGTACTTGCTTTGCCATACACCTCTAGCTACGTCATAACCTACCGTTTGTGGTTCGTAGTTACCGCCTGAACCTCCATATCCAGTAATGAAGTAAGTGCTAATCCTTGGATCGTATCCGCTTACATACCTAGCATGACCAGCCTTAAAGAAGTCCTCAAAGAAAGAAGACATGTTCTTTTCTGATATCGGAGCTAGCTGCTCACCTCCTAGCCTCATTACCGCTTGCCTAGACTCATCTACAAAGAACACATCGTTATCCTGAATAAGAACAGCCTCTGGGTGTCCTCCGCAACCATAGTCTCCTGAAGAATATCTAGCTTGCCCTAGTACATTGGTTGAGATAGCTACATTTCCGCTACCCTCTGCGTACTGAATGATGTTCTTACCTACAGGAACTAAAGACAGCTTATTCTCTTGAAGGGCTACTAAGTTGTCGTTATAGCTGCCTATGTAGTTGATCGCGCCAAACTTAGATTCAAGGCTGTCGAAGTTGCCTAGTGAAGGGTTGAACGAAGATAAAGAAAGGTTAGCTACGTCTTCTGCGTATGCGTCGCTATATGTAACCCCGTTAAACCTTCTTACCTCTGCCGATCTATCAAATGCAACATGAGCCCTTCCTTTGCTCCAGTCTTTAGACTGGAAGGCCTCAGATACCGACGGGCTTTCAAGAAAAATCGTTTTGTATTGCCAGTCAGCTGGAACACCTACGTTCCAATCAGTGGTGTAAACAGGGGTCTTACATGGAGTCAGCCTGAATCTAACATCACCTTGGGTTGTGAAAAGTGTGGCCCCGTGTTGATTTATAGGTGGCGCCGATAGATAAGCATTGGCTTGTTGAGACTCTCCAATTTCATAGTAAACCCTGTCTGACGTGTTTTTTCTTGGTGTTAGTATTTCTACCACGCATTCATTACCCCAGTAGTTTGTTTCGGTGCTGTTTGGGTCAGAGGGGTAGCTATTTCCAGTTAAGGAAAACCAATCAAAACCAGTGTATTTTAGGTCGTCATCTACGTTCCCGTCACCATTTGCATCGACTTTTTTTCCAGAGTTTACAGACGGGCAGTCTAAAACCAAAAAAGTGCCTATATATTTGTCTTCAACCTCATGTCCGCTAGATCCGTCTTCATGAATAATATTTGAGTCGTGGTCTGAACTAAAAACAACAGATGAAGTTATGTCAAACTCTATAGGAGATGGGGACTGAGAATTATTATCCATAGGATAAACCCTATTGCCTAAGCTGTCTTTATATGATATAACTCTTAATTTATCACCTTCAGTGTAAGAGTAATCCTTAAAAACAGATTTTTCTTTTTGGTGAAGGTCAAGAGTTTTTAAAGAAAGATAAACCTGTTTAGATCCAGTTTTTACTGGGTGAGGGTTGGAGTTATCAGAAACATCTCTAGCAACGTAGCCTCCGCCAGTAGTGTATGAAAAAACGTCCTCATAAGTGGACATTCCGCCGTAAACCAACTGCCACTTAACAGCCCAAGGAGGAGGAGTATCGCTGATTGGAATCGAAACACCTATGGTAGCAACGCCCTCCTTGCCAGGGTTTCCTGAATTTCTTCTAGCCTTATCTCCAATAAAGTCTACTGTGGCTGACCCTATTTTATTTACATTTCCAGACCTGTTGTATTTATCATAGTAAACAATTCCAAAGTCATGATCACATCCGTGCTTAAATGTTGTTACAGACCTTGCTGAGTTTGCATAGAATATAGGATCAACAACCCAATTTCCACTGGGGTTCAAACTAGACCCATCCCAACCGCCAGACTGGGAAAGGTCCATAGTATATGTTAGATCCGAATATTCATCAGAGGTTGAAAATGACTGAGTAACACCCGTAACCGCACTTGTACCGTCAAAAAATTGTCCTGATGAGGTAGCGGTAGAAAAATCAAACGAGTATGCGCTTAAGTAAGGGGATATTTGAATTACAGCATCAGTCGTTAATGCCGTGTTTTCAACCTCGTCAAAAGAGTATGAATAGTTAACCGTCGTTCCTGTAGATATGGTTAGCGAGTTTCCGTCTATAAAGTTAGCATCGGTTGAGTTTAAAATCTGACCAGTAATTATAGCCTGCCCTAGGTTCGGTGAAGTATTCACCGCTTCAAACTCGTACAAACGAACTATAGCTAACTCTATAAACTTTAATCTTAGCGCTTCGCTCGCCTCTTTTACCGTCATGGCAGTTGTAGTCTCTATAGAGACGTCGATCAAATCAATGTCATCATCAAGGGCTATAGGGAGGGTACCGCTTCCAGCCCCGTAACCAAGCTTGACGTCAAATGCCCCTGAAGCGGTGGTGCAGCTAAGTGTTAAAGCTGTTCCTGCACTGGAGTCATAAGCAGTACCGTAGGGGGAGTACTTAAATGCTGTCCTAATAAAAGTTCCAGCTGGAATAAAAGAGTTGTAGGCGTTAGATCCAGGCCAGGTAGCGTCTGCGTTTAAAAGATTTATATCTACTTTACCTAAACTCGCAACACCTGTGAAAGCATTTATTGCGTTGTATCCGTTTGCTGGATCTGCAAAAACATTTTCTACGGCAGGAGAATAACTGACAGATATCGAGGCATTTACTGGGTTGTTCTCAAAGCCTTCGGTGTAATTAGAATACATAAGTCTATTGCCAGAAATAGCCTGACCCTGAGAAAGTTTAGGCACATTGTCATACAGCTTATTAACTGTGTTCGTGTCCACATAAGAATAAACCCCTTCGTTATAAAACTTGTAAACACCCGTAGAGGAGTCATATATCTGAGTGGAAACACCATGTACCGATCTTGTCAAATCTAAAGAAGGGTCAAACTCGTCTATAACAAAAAAAGACCCAGAGTTCCCTTCTCTGCCCAGTAGTCTTATTTTAATTACGTCTGGAATGTAATTTGAAGAAACGGTATTGTTTGACCAGTTTAAGTCAATATTACAAGTGTTTTCTATATTGCCAACTATCGTTCTTATTGAAGAGTCTTCAATTCCATACTGACCTACAGAAGCTGAATAAGCTAGTTTAGAGTAAGAAGATATAGCGGACTCTTCTCCGTCTTTATATATTAATTGAGTCGAAAACTGAAAAGCAGATCTGGTAAGATTGTTCTCTGTTATAGAAGAGTCGGTAGTGAAGAAAAAAGAAGGAGGGGTGACTTGAGCTGCTTTTATGGATTTTAATGCGTAGTCTAGCTTGTATGAACTTAATGAATTATAATCACCCTCAATAGCTCTATCTACATTAATCTTCCTTGGCTCATTTAGATTGTCCGTAAAGTAAAGAATAGTCTGTATCACACCATCCTGCTGAAAGGCTCCATTAAGAGCGTCTGCTTTTACGAATCCAGCTGGATTAAACTTAAGCCAAGAGTTTTTAAATACTATTTGATAGCTATTATCTTCCGTGCTGTACTGATAAATAGCGTGTTCAGTTCCGTCACTAAAATCACCAGTAGCTGAACTATCAGCTACGAAAAAATATATCTTACTTCTCTGAGGGTCAGACACCTGACCAATCACAGTAACGTCGTTGCTAGCGGTTAATTCAGACCCAGCAATTGCAGTTCCAGCAATCGTACCCTTCATATTCTTGACAACACCCTCACTACCATCCCCGTCTTCAGAGATAGAAACATTGAGGGCATCCGTCATGGCACCCTCTTTCAGCAAACGCTCGTCCTCATCACTGACAAGGAAGCGTGGTATCATTTTATCAATCGCCATCAGAACTTAGGTGACTGTTTGTAATTCTTTCTAATCGTCTTCAGCGCCTCCTCTTTCGTGAAGGACTTGATACGCCCGTTGGCCTTTCTACGTTCGTTGTAGTACTCCTGACGAGCTCTAGCCTTCTCATTGGCTGGCACAGAAGCCTTACGTTCAACGATCTTGTAGTACATGTATGCTCTTAGTGCCTCCTCTAGATATACGTGAACTGAGGGGTTCTGAGAGCGTCCCTCGTCAGCTACATACTCAATCACTACCTCCGACACATTGGAGATAGGGCTAATCTCAATTCTGTTCTGGTCTAGATTCACTCTAAACTCACCTCTGTACCTGCCGCCTCCAGCTCCGTAGATAGCGTTCTGGTTACCGTAGTAGTAGTCTCTGAATACCGTTGAGTTAAAGCTAGTAGAGGTGTCAGCACCAGTCGTAGCTGTCTTAGCGTCTATTCTGTCGTACACTCCGTCTCCATCACTATCATATGCATCAGCGGAAGTACTTGCCTTCACTCCAGACCCGTTATCATAAGCCTGAGAATAGTTTAGGTTCTTGTTCTCTCCAAGCACATAGACTAGGTTGTCTGAACCAACTACACCCACCTTACTCCAATCCACGAAGTCATCTGGAAGCTCTACAGTATTGTTTGCGCTATTGATAGCTAATACTAAAGAGCGAATCTTTTTAGACATATCAAATCCCATCTCACGAATGCCTCGTAAAGCATGCGTTCTGATCTGCGTGTCAGAAGCACTACCAGCATAGTCATCACCCGCTAGGGTTATAACAAAATCATTTATGATTTGCTTTAAGGGTACTGTATTCCTAGCCATTAGTATGTTTCTGCTTGTTTCCTAGTCTGCATCTCCTGACTAGTGTAGTTAACGATATCCGTATCCCTAAGGTTAAGACCAATCATCTTTCCAATCTCATAAACTAAATCAGAAGTGTAGTGCTCTGGAAGCTCAAAGTCTCTAGATGTTCCCGTAAGAGAATAAGTAGGGAGGTTGGGTTCCCTAACCCCAGATATAGTGCTCTCTGGGTACTTATAGTATCTGATCTCAATCTTGTTTACCGTAGTGGGGAACACATGGAGGAATTCAGACACCAAGGCTACAGGGAACTCAGCCGTAGGTGCGCTTAGGTTGCTTACCAGGATGCGCTCAATCTTCTCCTCGTCATAGCAAAGCTCAATAGGCTTCTTAGTTGATTGATCAAGCATAATGCTTCCAGCCGTAGTAACACCTATAATCCTGGCTAAATCGTCAGGTTTTGCAAACTTACCGCTAGCCTTGGGTTGCGTGATCTTCTTAGAGAAATAAGCCAAGTCTTCTTCGATTCGCTTGATGCGTGACTTATCCCTCATAGGATTGTACCCTGATCGAGACAGCCTTTTGGCATCCTTGAGTTCATCAAAGAGTCCGTTGAATATATTGAGTTGGGCAATGTTGGCAAACCGATTGAACTCGGTTGGCGAGATAAATCCCTGCTGGTCCT
>Ga0070746_10000852_pt1 | contig 18283 bp, 22 predicted proteins | sample VirMetDEL_Mar_21_FD_77016 | JGI IMG/M metagenome (GOLD analysis project Ga0070746, IMG submission 77016) | Aqueous microbial communities from the Delaware River and Bay under freshwater to marine salinity gradient to study organic matter... | ecosystem: Environmental > Aquatic > Marine >...
TGATCTTCCTGTTGGTGTTGCTTGTGTTGTCATGGACTATGCTGTCAATTCAGGAATCTCACGTGCATCAAAAGCTCTCCAATCCGTCTGTGGAATCGCAAACGGTGATGGGGTCATTGGACCAGCTTCTCTCAACGCTGTATGGACTACTGTAAAGAATACCAGTGAAGAAGATGTCATCAATGCTGTGACAACACAGCGTCAAGAGTTTATTCGTGCTTTAAAGATCTATGAAACATTCGGCAAAGGATGGGAACGTAGAATTGATGAGACACGTGCTAAGGCAATGGAGTTAATCTAAGATGGCTACTACTGCGTCTGAAGTTGCAAAGGGTATATTGACTGGTGGGGCTACCCCACAGCAGGTCACGTACGGTGCAACTCTTACACCAACATCTGCCGCACAGCAGATTGATACGTCAGGTAAGACTATTGCTACAGGCATTAGTCCGACTGCCGCACAGGCAACGACAGCGCAAGCTACTGCTCCTATTGTTACACCTGCGGCTCAAGCGACAGCGCAGACTGCCGCTCCTGCTGTAACACAAGCAGTCGATGCAACACAGGCGGCACAGGGCACTGTGACCGCCCCTACGGTAGCGGCTACGCAAACACCTGAAACGACAGCACTTGCCGGTGCACCACAGGCCGCACAGATTGTACAGCCTACAACTGTCGAAGCACCTCAGCAGTTACAATTTACACCTGAAATGATGGTGCAAGCACCTGCCGATGCGCAAACAGCGGCACAGTTTGCTGAACAGGTACAAGCGGCTACTGCACAACCAACTGAGCAAGCGACTGTCCAAGGACAGCTAGCGAATCTGATGGCTCAGTTTGAGGGAGCAGAGCCTCCACCGTGGGCGGCAGGGGCTATGCGCAATGCAACTGCGATCATGGCACAGAGGGGCTTAGGAGCGTCCTCACTGGCAGGTCAGGCGATTGTACAAGCGGCGATGGAATCATCTCTTCCAATTGCAATGCAAGATGCGCAGACAATGGCGCAGTTTGAAGCACAGAACCTGTCTAACAAACAAGCTCGTGCAATGCTAGCCGCACAGCAACGTGCTCAGTTCATCGGACAAGAGTTCGATCAAGAGTTCCAAGCTCGTGTACAGAATGCCGCACGTGTTTCTGATATTGCAAATCTTAACTTCTCCGCTGAGCAACAGATTGCTCTTGAGAATGCACGTATGGCACAGACAGTTGACTTAAACAACTTGTCTAATTCACAAGCACGTGTCATGGCTGAAGTTGCACAGCTTGCTTCACTCGAAACGACAAACTTAAACAATCGTCAGCAGGCGGCTGTGCAGAATGCACAGTCCTTCTTGCAGATGGACATGGCAAATCTGTCGAATCAACAGCAGACTGATCTCTTTAAAGCACAATCTAAAGTGCAGGCACTATTATCTGATACAGCCGCTGAGAATGCCGCTCGTCAGTTTAACGCTTCCTCGCAGAATCAAGTTGATCAGTTCTTTGCGAATATGCAGAACCAAGTGTCACAGTTTAATGCGACACAGTCAAATGCAATCAGCCAGTTCAATGCTGATCAGTCTAATGTAATCACCCGTTTCACTGAAGAGATTAACAATCAGCGTGAGCAGTTCAATGCAAGCAACCGTCTTGTGATTGATCAAGCGAATGCGAACTGGTTCCGTCAGGTGGCGACTGCAGACACTGCCGCTATCAACTTTGCTAACCAACAATCGGTAGCTAATCTTCTGTCGTTCACTACGACTGCATTCAATAACATGTACCAAGCTGAGCGAGATATGATCGAGCAAGCGTGGACTTCAGGTGAGAATGATTTAGAACGTGCGACAGACATTGTACTACAGCGCATTAAAACTGAAGGTGAGCTTGCCGTTCAAGATAAGAAAGACCAGTCATCTAATTCACAAGCCATCGGTGGATGGATCAGAGACATCATAGGATTTATGTAATATGGATCGTGTACGTATCATGCAACAGAATATTGAGAAGCACATTAAAAAGCGTATGCAAGATGGCTCTCAAGAATCAGCTAAGCCACAGTCCAAGGGACTGCTGGCTCCACGTAACATGTCAGCTAAAAGTCGTGACACGGGGAACATGATGTCATCACAGGATCGTAACCTTGATACTGTTGCAGATTACATCCTAGACATCCGTAAACAGAAGGAAGAGATTCTCAATGCCAAAGCAATCACCGATTAATTTCGATGCGCCAGTTCCGGGGATGTCGCTCACGACAGAACCCGGTAATCGTCCATGGGAAAATCCTCCTCAGTTTGCGGAGATTGAAGAAGTACTCGACTACTACATTGATCGGTTGAGTGATGAGTCTCGTCAAGATGACATGCTAGCTATCATAGAAGAAGGTATGCCAATCAACATGCTCGTTGATTCAACGATCTCTACTGGTGTTATGTCTGGCTTACATACGGTAGAAGCAGGGCTTCTAGCCGCTCCTGTATTAGCTGAGTTCATGCAAGCAATGGCTGACATTGAAGGTATTAACTATACACTCTCTACTGCAGACAAGAAGAAAGGATTGTCACCAGCCATGCAACGCAAAGCTGAGAAGATGATTCAACAAGAATTACAAGCTGAGCTTGAAGGCAATGCAATGCCACAAGAAGAAGAAGTATTAGAAGAACCGATGATGGATGAAGAACAAGAACCTAAGCGAGGATTAATGGCTCGCCCTGTAGCTATGTTAGCTGAGGTGACTGAAGTTGAGGTTGAACCGATGGAAGGCGAGGAGCAAGCATAATGGGATTTAGTTTAGGTGGCCTTAACTTCACTTCTGTACTTGCAGGATTTGCAGAACGTGACATGGAGTTACGGGATCAGGCCCGTGAAGATGCGAAGAAGCTCGCACGTGATACGTTAAACTATCGTGCTGAACTTGGCATGTCTCGTCGGAAAGAGAAGCAAGCTGAGTTAAAGAACGCAGTCAACAAAGGCCGTAACTTAATGCAGAACTACGGCTTCTCAATGCAACAGATTGGTGTACTCGCTACCCAAGGGAAGCTCGATCAAGTTGCTGACTTATATGATCGTGCACAGACAGACCCTAACTTCAAGGGAGATTTACCGCAACCTGATGCTGTCGTATCAATCATGGAAGAGAAGCCGATTGATATGCCATTCGATCAGTACATGCGTAGCATTATCATTGGTGAGGTAGATACATCTCGTACATTTGAGCAGGACATCGGAGCAGGTAAAGAACCTCAAGATGCATTCTTCAAGCTGACAGGATTCGATCCGTACTCAGAGGCTCGTTCTTACACTGAAGAGTATGAGAGATCACTCGGCATGTCAGCAGATGAAATGTCTGCCTATGCATTTGATGGCTTCACTCCTGCGCAAGCGCAGGGTGCTGTAGATATCACTGGATTTAAGACAGGACAGAAAGGAGCACGTGGTGACGTGCTATTCGGTAAAGCACGTAATCAACTTGCTGATACTGTAGCGAACTCAATGAACTTACAGAGTGACTTCTCTTCAACTGGTGACTTCTTAGGTATCCGTGAACGTGGGCAGTTGTCTAACCAAGCGGCAATCATCATTGACCAAGCCGCACGTGAAGTTGAAAACATTGTCGTTGAGAAAGGACCTGAAGCATTCGGTGAAGCTGTATCAACAGTTCGTGCTAAACTGATGGACCCACGCTATCGTGTTGATTTATATAACCGTGCCACTGGCGGTGAAGGAGAAGCACTCCCCGAAATAGCATTAACAGATGGGACAATAAAAAAGAAGACTGGGTTCATGGATGAAGAAACAATATCACGAATCAATCAAGCTCAAAGCCCCCAAGAATTGGCGAGGATTGCCGCTGATATTTCGTCACGTCCCGGAGGCGGTGGCAAGGATGGTGAAGCTGATCGTATTCGAGCCATCTTACGTGACAGCAGTCTCTCCCTTGATGAGAAGAAGAAACGCATCATCGGTGAATCATCTGCCGCTGAACCATCTGTAGAACCATCAGAGAGTCCGAAAGTTCGTTATGACCGTCGTGGTAGACCTATCGAAGAGACCGCCTCTGTCGTTGACAAAGAGCAAGTTTCTGCCGCACGTCAGCAGTTAGAGGCTCGTGGTGTCGATACAATGGATAAGACTGCAGTGAAGACTGCTATGTTAGCGCAGACAAAACCAATAGTCGAAGCACAGCGTCAAGAGTTTGAAGGCACTGACAGAGAGTTCTTCCAGATGCTAGGTCAAGAGTATGATGTGCTAGCACAAAACATTGTTGATGACGCACAAGGTGGACTTGTTTAAGTATGGCGGCACGTGCTTACGAATTCCTGCCAGATGAAGAACTGACAGAAGATTCTTTGTTACAGGATAATGAATTCCTTGAGGATGCGTCAACCTTTATCTATGAACGGACAGGCGAGGAAGTATACGAGCCTGAAGAGATCATGGATAAGTTCCTGCATCAGATGCGATCAGGTCAGGTCAATGAGATCAGTATGTATCGTGACTTGGAATATGCACAGAATGCTGACGATACAGGCAAGCAACGCTTCGGTCGCCTGATTGATACCTTTGATCGCATGGATACTAACTTTGATTTAGGTACTGTTGGTGACTATGCGTATGGTATTGCTACTGCACCTTCAACAATCATTGGTGCTGGTGTAGGTAAGATAGGTTCTCAGGTCGCAATACAAGCCGGTAGACAGGGCCTTAAACAAATGCTGATGCGTGGCCTTACTAAACCGGGGATCGCCGCTGGTGCGGCTCGTGCGGCGGCTGTAGAGGCACCTCTTGCCGCTATTGGTGAGGATGTTTTTCAACGTACCCGTGAAGAGACTGGTTTAGGTAGACAAGAAGGTGCAGTTGCGGGTGCCGCTGTCGGCGGTGCCGTATTCGGTGGACTCCTTGGTGGTGTCGCAGGTTACTTCGGTAAGCGGGGTGCAGAGAAAGCATCTGAATTATCACAGACAGCACAGCGTAGTATACAGCAACGTAAGATTGCACAACGTGCTGTGAATGCAAAAGAAAAAGAAAAGCTCATGCAGTTGAACCCTGAGCTTGTGGCAGAAGGGGATCGCATTCTCAAAGAATTAAATGAGAACACTAGCTTCTCTGCCGCACTACCAGATGAAACAATTGAATCTGTTGTCACTGCTGTCACTCGTATGGGTGCACAGATCAAACGTAAGAAAGGACAGCGCATTACTGAAGCTGTTGCCGATGCGATCATCAATGATGAGATCACAGGTGAAACATTTGAGAACATTCTTAAAGAGCACAAACTCACTAAGAATCAGTTCACTGCTGTCTATGTAGCAGACATCTCTGAAGCCGCACGTAAACTGGGTCGTCAGTCTCAGCTAAAGCGCAAGCTCGAATCGCTTGCCGCTAAGGGTGCAGTTGAGATGGATGATAGAGAGATTCTCGAAGCGGCACGTAAGCCTAACAAATTCTTTGAGTTTCTCCGTTCAATGGACAGACTACGTCTTGGTGCAATGACATCTCAGTTAGCTACTACCGTACGTAACACGATTGGTGGTGGCTTCCGTTTAGGTGTTGATGCAATGGATCAAGGATTCATGCAAGCGGCTGATGTAATCAAAGGTAAAACATCTGCTCGTGATGCATTTAAAAACATCACATCAACAGGCCGTTACTTTTTTAATCAAAAAGAAGCGGCTGTCATTCAAGAGATCTTCAGTGATCAGATGCCTAAAGAAGCACAGCGTCTGTTCTTCTCAGCGGCTAGTGCTGAGTCACGTGTAGGATCTGATTCTGTGCTAGGCAAGATTGGTAATACAATCAACATAGCTAACACGTTCTCAGATAGTCTGTTCAAACGTGCAGTGTTTGCATCGACACTAGATCGTCAGCTTCGTACAACACAAGGCCGTAGCCTGAATGATGTAATCAAAGCGGGTGAGTTCAATACTCTAGACAAAGATATGATCAAAGATGCGATTGAAGAATCGCTGTACTTTGCGTATCAACAGTCTCCTAAGATTGATACACCACTAGGTGAAGCAGGAGATCTTTTAATTAAGATGCACCGCTCCCTACCATTCATTGTATCAGCAGTTATCCCATTCCCTCGCTTCATTATGAATCAGATGAAGTTCGTGTACGAACATATGCCGGGTGTGCCTGCATTATTCGGTGGTATCAATGGTAGTGGCGTAAGCAAAGAAGCAATGGCTAAGCAGTTCAGTGGTGGATTAATGATTACTGCGGCAACCATGTTCCGTGCTCAGCAAGATCCTGATACTCGCTGGGATGAGATCAAAGACTCTCGTGGTAATGTAATTAATATGGCGGCAGTCTACGGTCCATTCGCACCTTTCATGATCATGGGTGATCTGATTGCACGTGGCGTTCGTGGGGAACCTATTGATTCTATTGAAAAGTATATTGGTGAAACTGCTCAGGCGTTAGGCTCACCACGCTTCACAGGGCAGTTCGGCCTGCTTCCAATTGATCGTTTGTTTGATGACATTGCAGATGGTAAATGGGCACGTGCCGCAGGCAAGCTGACGGGTGACGTATTAGGTACGTACACAATCCCTCTTGCAACTGTCAAGGACATCAACTCAGCGTACAGCCGTGATGCTCGATTCATTGAAGATATGGATACAATTCTGCCATCAACAGGCGAACCAATCATGGATTGGTTTGCGTACTCAGTGCACTATGCACAGAAGTATCTGCCTCGCTGGGATGAAGAAGATGGATTGACATATGATGTCGCACCAGAAGATCGTCGCTATTCAGCAACGACTGGGCGACTGGAGCGTGTGTCTCCATTCGAGAAGCAGTTGTTCGGTACGACTCGTTACACACCTAAGAATGCATTGCAATCTGAGTTGGACCGTTTACAGATTCAACGTAACAGAGTGTACGGCACAGATCCAGATCCTATCCGTAATGCACTCAATCAGTTTGTGATTGGATCGTATCTACCTGAGCGCATGAATGCGTTCATTATTTCTGAAGAGTATCAGAATATGGATGATGCAACTCGTGCTGATCAGATTGTTGCACGTGCTAAAACATTCATTGAAGGTGATGTACTCAAAGGATATGTAGACGAGATGATGGAAGAACTTGTCGGAGATGACAAACATTTCATGTACCGTCAGGCATTCCGTGAGAAGTATGAAGAGTTCCCTAAAGAGAGACGTAGATTGCTTGAGCAAATGTGGAAAGAATCAGACATGTACAACGGCATGTCCATCAGTGAATCTGGTGCATTCCACTGGGCAGTAGAAACTAATGAAGGCTTAGGCAGAATTATTGAATAAAAACAAAAAGCCCCTCATTGCGAGGGGCTGTGGGTTATGTAGCCTACACGGATGTACAGACTAGCGGGTGGGACTGTGTGTCAATGCATCAAAATAAGCGGCATTAAATCCACGTTCCCATTCCCTACTCTGAATATCATCCTTACGTTGGTATGGGTTCTTCGTGAATCCACGCCTAAACGCTTGGTAGCCTTTTTTGAATTGAATCTTTAAAGGGGCAGAGCGTAGCTGTGACATTGATCTTTCCTCCGTATAGTTATATTCGGATTGTATCAAATGTCAAGTATTTACGCAAGCATTATTTGCGCATCTGTCGTTTTAAGTGTCTGATGACTGCCTCCATTTCCTTGATCTTCTTGTTAAGTTTTTCAAATTCTTCCTTAACTTGATCTTGGCTCATGCGGCTTGCCACCCCCAATCATCCCCATCCATACCTGCGGCATTGTAATCTGTGACTACACCTTCAAAGAAGTTCTTGTGTGAGTCACCTGCAACAATCCAATCTACCCACGGAAGAGGGTTTTCTTTAATTCCGTAATTTCCTTTGAGGCCCATCTGGATAAGTCTACGGTCAGCGATGTAGCGTATATAGTGTTTGACATCGTCCGACGATAAGCCTTCCAGATCACCCATCTCATACGCCAGTTCAATAACTTTATCCTCAAGCGCAACAGCATCCCTGACCATCTGATAGATATCTGCCTTAAAGTTGTCCGTAACGATACGTGGATGCTCGTCACAGAAGGTTCTAAATAATCTGACCATGCCTTCGCAATGCATTGTCTCATCACGGATACTCCACTCTACAATTTCACACATGCCTTTCATTTTACCATAACGTTGGTAATTGAGAAGCATTACGAATGCACTGAATAAAGACATCCCTTCGTTGATTACAGATCTGGCGACTGCCTTCGCCAGTCCCGTCTGAGAGTTCACATCGAAGTCAGACATAAACTCAATCTTATTTGCCATCTGATCGTACTCTAGGAATGCTGAGAACTCTTCTTCTGGCAACCCTAGTGTGTCATTAAGTAAAGCGTAAGAACGCTGATGCACAAATTCACGATTAGCAAAGCTAGTAAGCATAGCCCGAATTTCGTTATTCTTAAATTTAGGTATGTAAGACTCCAAGTAGTTTGTTCCAACTTGCACATCCGACTGCGTAAAGAGTCTAAGGATCTGTGTGATATGGTTTCTTTCGGCATCGCTAAGCTTCCCATTGTTCCACTGAGCAACATCGTCTTGGAGCTTGGCCTCCCATTCACCCCAATGTGCTTTCTCAGATTTGATTGCGTACTCCACAGCCCATGGATATTGAAACGGCTTATACGTTTTTGATTCTTCTAGTAGGGGCATTACACCACTCCAGTTATTGTTGAAGGAAAAAAAGCCGGGCGAACCCGGCGAGTGAGGGATAGTTATACTCAGCAATCAAGTTTAGTCAAGCGACTTTTGTGCCCGAAGATCGTTCACTTGTTTCCTTAAATCTGCAATCTCTTGATTTAATTGGTTAATTTTATCTGCGGCTTTATTAGCTAAAAAATCGGGAACCACTTTTGTGGTCCATGTGCCATCATCATTCTCAGACACTGCTTCGAGAGCCTGCGACTCTCTCAGTGCCTTAACTAGATCGAACTCTTCATCGAAGTCAATGCTCATGTTTCTTCTTCTCCAGTTCTAATTTGTCTGCACGTCTTGCGTCGTCATTAAATACTCCATTCTTTATGCATTGTTCAAAGGTATTCCATAGCTCGTTAAATCGCATCTCAGCGAAGATCTCTAGTCCCATAAGGGCATTCATCATCTGATCCTCATCCATGTGCTCAGCGGACTTATACAAAGCCTTGATGTCATCCGATGTCCGCCATGAATTCATGATAGCCTCTTCTAGATCAAAGCGATCCACAGGCTTCATGTTATCATTCATGTGTATGCCCTTGATAATCATACCCTAAATCCTCACGTAGCTGATCAAACATATCCTCAAGTCCGACTAAGCAAGTTGGACAAAACTGTACAGGGAGGATGCCGATATCACCGGCAATCCCACCTTCTTCTTCCATGTCAAAATCGCAAGAGCAGATTGTGCACTCTAGCCTTGGCAACTCAGACATTCATCACCCTCCTCAGTATCACTCTGAAAATCTCTTAATGCGACACGTTCAACTGACGCACCGACTTTGTCAGCACTCACACCGGCATTGGTACGAAGGTAGTACAATCCTTTGAGACCTTCCTTCCACGCCTTAATGTGTACAGAGTTGACGTATGGCTTCGGACTGCCCGCAGGAAAGAAGACATTAACACTTTGTCCTTGACAGATGAATTCCTGACGCTTGGCCGCATGTTCCACAACCCACGCTTGGTCAAGTTCAAACGCAGTACGAAAGACCTTACGTTCTTCCTCGCTGAGGAATTCCAGATGCTGTACTGAGCCTTCATTCGCAATAATTTCTTTCCATGTAGTGTCTGTATTTTCTCCATACTTATTGAGTACCTCTTCTAGGTGTTTGTTCTTGATGAGGTGAGCACCCGCACGAGTGCGGTGAGTATATGCATTAGACTTAATAGGCTCAATGCTAGCACTACAACCGCAGATAATAGAACTATTAGCGTTCGGTGCAATGGCGAGTAGGTGTGCATTTCTGCGGCCCGTACCCGCCATGTCAGGAGCCTCACCACGCTCGTTGGCGAGGTCAATAGTCGATAGCACAGCTTCAGCTTTGATGTCTTTAAAGATCTGATAGTTGAGGCTAGCCGCTTGCCATGACTCCCAAGCAATTCCTTTGCTTTGCAGAAGACCATGGAAGCCCATCGCACCAAGGCCCAGTGAACGCTCCATGTACGCACTGTACTTCGCCTTCTCTAGCTCTTCCGGAGCGTGTCTGATAAAGAACTTAATGACGTTGTCCAAGAGTCGCACCAAGTCTTGAACCATTCCGGTGTCTCTCCAATCGTCGTACTTTTCGAGGTTGACTGAGGAGAGACAGCAAACTGCTGTACGGTCTGTGTTAGTTGCGAGATGGATCTCGTTACATAGGTTAGACCCATGGATGCGTAGTCCAAGTTTTGCTTGAGTACTTGGGAGTGATCGGTTTGCTGTGTCGATAAAGTTGAGGTAAGGCGAGCCAGTTCTGAAACGAGACTCAAGTATTCTTTGCCACAACTCTCTAGCTTGGATTGTACTTCTGATAGCTCCTGTGTGAGGGCATCTAAGTTCCCATGTGTTGCCATCTTTAACGGCCTCCATAAAATCGTCCGTGATGTTCACGGCATTAAACAAGTTAAAACATTTACGATTCGCATCACCACCAGTAGGTTCTTTGAATCGCACGAACTCAACAATCTCAGGATGAGATATGTCAAGGTAGGCGGCGTAAGACCCCTTACGGGTCTTGCCTTGTTTGTAGGCAGTCATCTGACTATCTACAACTTTCATGAACGGGATTACTCCCGGTGCTTTATCTGATACAGGACGAACAGCAGACCAGTGTCCACCAACTCCTCCGCCCTTAACGCTTAACCAAGCAACTTCAGAGTTATGCTCAATGAGACTGTCGAGAGTATCATCGACATAAGTAAGGAAGCATGATATTGGTAGTCCGTTAGGTTTAGTATCTGGCATAGGCGCATTGCTAAGTACAGGGCTAGCAAACATGAACCAACGAGAAGAAGCATAATCATAAATCCGCTGAGCAAAATCATAGTCACCCTCACAGTATGCGACAGCCGCACGTGCAAATGCCTGCTGAGGGGATGTCTCCTCCTCCAACATGTAATAGTCACGTAACAAAGCAATCGCTTGATCAGTTAAGTCACGATCTCTTTCAAGATCGATGTTGATACCTAAGTGTTTCACCAGTTCATTCCTTCACACTTCTTCGCATTCTTGATCCAACGCTGGGCATACCAGATGGACTTCTCCATATTCTTGATTGGATCACCCTTAGTCCACAGGCGATGGCCTGTGTACTTCATAATGTTACCATGACAGTACATACAAGCATGGTACGGGCCGAGCACATCTTCGATGTATTCGATTGTCTCGATCTCACCTTGATTGTAATGCACCGGACTATTGATGTCATCATACATTTCGTCATCAACAATATCCTCCAGTAAAGCTGTCACCTCTGGTGTCATGCTAGCACGGATCTCCTGCTCTGTCTTTTTGACTGCCATCGTCATGCACTCCCGTGTGTCTTCGTGTTGAAGTTTAACTGTATCACTTTGCCGTCTTCACTGCGAGTGAAGCTGGGCACCTGTTCGTCATCTTCAATAAACTGCTCAATCATGCGAGAGTAGTTCTCGACGAAGTAATCCCTTACGTACTCCATGAACTCTTCATCCTGCTCCATCAACGTCAATGTCGATGCCACCATACCGCAGACACTACGAATGCGAGTAAGTTCTTCTGTATCGAGATCGTCAAAGACTTCTTCTTCCATGTGTGCAGTCACTGAACTATTCCAATCACCGTTCTCATCAAACTCAGGCGTAAGAACGATAGCGAATGATGATGTTTTGATTTCGTCTGACATGTGTATAACTACCTTACTATTTTATCTAATGGGAATTCTATGAATTCAGTAGGAAAAACCTTAGCAGGTTTTTTCTTTTCTTCAAGCCATTCCTGTGGGACATCCTTGTCCGCATACAGGAATCCATTCTTGGTGCACCAGTCACCATAGCTAGACTTCGCTCCCTTACGAAGTTTCGCACGACTGTTTGTAAATACAAAACGAATATCCAAATGAGGATGTTGCTTCTTAATTGAGAGATGCTTCATCCTGTCTTCAGGAGTGAAGCGTCCTTTCGTCTCAATCAAGATGCCATTCGGTAAGAGGAAGTCAGGAGTGTACGTCCTGTAACTCAAGTCTTCCCACTCAACCTTTAGACATTCGTACTTTGCATTGCACTTTCTACCTTTCAAAGACTCAAGCACAGTGTGCTCAAGTCCTGATCGGTATCCATGTTTAATCGCTTGTTGTCTTGCCTTGCTTCTCTTTATACTCATCAGCTATCTCTACGTATGCAACAATAGGCGGTTCCTTCGCCTGTGATGCAAGTGAGGGTAGCTCCTGTAAAGAGGGCCAGCACTTGTACCGATACTTACACCAACCACATTCCTCAGAGAGGACTTTGTTACCAGTTGGTTTCTTACGGAATGTTTCTTCAATGGGTTCAAAGCAACGCTTGAAATTGTTCACTTCTAATTGCTTGGCTTTGTCTTCGATCTCATCCAAGATGTTATCCATCTCGACAGCCATGTCCCAACCAGATACGTACTTAAACTCACCGTTTGCTTTGTTGACTACCCACCAGCCACCCGGCTCAACGCCGAGGGCTTTGGCATACCCTGCAAGTTGACCTACATAACCGAAGGAGTCATGCTCTTTCAGTGTCTGATAGTCTTTGAACTTGTTCTTGTATGACCATGGCGAGGCTGACTTGATATCATCAACTCTCCTGTCAAGGATCAAGTCATGTGTCCCGTCGATCTCATACTTGCCAACCTTGAGGGTTGACTTGAATCCATCACTGAACTCGACACCTGCCTCTGTCAATATTCCTTTGAAGACAGCTTCCACAATATCACCAATCATCATGTTCATCAGGAAGTTAGCAGGCATGTCGATGCCGGACTCCGGGTCATTCTTGTCGAACCACAGTTGGCAGACAGGTCTGCCGATGTTGGACATACGCATCGTGAACTTACGCTCGTTCTGATTAAACTGTTTCTTAACAGCCTCCTCAACATCACGAGTGATACGAGCAATCGTGGTATCTGACATACCACGCTTTGCCTTAGTCACGTCTTCCAGATATCGGTAGACTTTGACCTCCGCTGAATGATTCACATTCATGCGAGGTCTTCCTCATCCGTCTCAACATCAATGAAGTCAGCCACGAGTTCATCGTCTGATGCTTCCTGACGCTTCGCAGATCCTTCATTCCATGCATTGACAATGTAGTCATTGTAATTGTTGATCCACTCAATGAAGTCACTGAACTTCTGCTGATCACCTTCCGTGAGATCAATCTGATTTGTGAAGTCAACATTCGCAGTAGGTAAAAAGAATGATGCGCCAGTAGGTAAGCTACGTTCCTCAGAGCCAACTTCAATGTTGTGCTGTACTGGTAGACGACGTTGCTTCGCAAGCATCGTGAACGGCTGTCCCATTGTCTTGAAGGCATCCTTGTTATCAATCTCCCAGATGAATGGAGTCGCAGTTGATTCAACTTCATTACCTTCTGAGTCAACTGCATTGATCAACTCAACTTCACCAAGCAGTACACGGACACGCTTGATTTGTTTGATGAGTGCCTTCATGTCATCAGGCAAGGCTTGGAAGTCTTGGATGTAACCAGCAGGCTTGCCGCAGTTAAACCCACCTAAGTTATCCTTCAGATCTCCATTGAGATCTTCAGCCATCAATGTCTTGACATAGTTCTTTGCGTCAGCATCGTAACGCTTGTACATAAAACGCTGTACGAACACACGGATCTTCGCACTCTCGCCATAGATGTAAGTGTCGTCTGGCATTTGCAAACGGTACATACCGGCAGGAACAACTTCCATGTTCTTCTGCTTACCCTTCACTTCTACCTGACCCATGACTGGCTGATTCCAGATGCGGAGTCGAGGCAAAGTCGAAGACTTCGCTTTGGTTTCTTTAGCCATGTCTGCTGACATGCCCATGGCTTTCGCCATCTCAGCAAAGTTTGCTGTGTTAAGTGTTGCTAGTTCTGTAGTCATGTTAGACCTCCTGTTGCTCTAGCCAGTTTACACCAATTTTTGCCTCAAGTAAAAGAGGCACATTAAAGTCAATAGAAAATTTATCATCTATAAGTGATTTTAATTCAGTGTTTGTATCATTTATAAGTGATATTACTTGTTGCTCCTCATCAGGATGGATGTCAATGACAACTGAATCATGCACACTATTCACTAGCATGGACTGCATCGGCTTCAGTTTCTCATTAATACGTAGCATTACAGTAGGTACAATGTCTGCTGTAGCGAATGACTGCACAGGGTAGTTCTTAATTGCAGTGAAGTTAGTCACACTGCCGTCACGTCTACGCTTCACATCCGGGAATGAGAACTGTCTGCCACTTGGCGTAGTAATCATCTTGTGTGTAAGCACTTCCTTCGCTAGCTCTCTGTGCCATCTTGCGATGCCTCTGTACTTCTCAGTGAAGTGTTCGTAGTATCGTGCTTCGGCTGGTGTTCTTCCGTAGCCTGTTGCTCCGTAGAGTGGAGCGAATGTATGTGCTTTCGCCTCCTGCCTTGTAGTTGCCTGACCCGCTTCCGAAATGACTTGAGCGGTGTACGAATGGACATCGAAACCCTCCGTTACTTCCTTGATTGCTACCTCATCCTGTGACAGATACGCCGCCACCCTAAACTCTAGCTGAGCGAAGTCAGCCTCCATGATCTTGCCTCCTGCAAATCTGGACTTGAACACCCGTTTTACAGGAAACGTACCACCACGTGGCATGTTCTGCATGTTAGGGTCACGCCCTGAGAACCTGCCAGTGGATGTCATGTGCTGTGTCAGACGGACATGAAGACGGTTATCGCCCTTGAGAAAAGTGCTGATACCATCAACGAAGCTAGAAAGATAGCTATCCAAAGCAGATAATCTGCGAATTTTAGATAGAAACTCTGCCGCTTCATCCATCCCTTTACCGTGTGCAACACGCTCTAAGAACTCCAAGTTTCCTTTCGATGTGCTAAATCCATTAGCACTGTGCCACTTCGCATTCGGTGGCGAGAACTTCAAGCCTGCCAGTTGGTTCAGATCTTTCAGTACATATCCTCTGCCTACACAAGTTGAACAGCGAGTAGACTTCTTAAAAAGATTACCATCTTTCTTCACTTTAAAGAAGCTTCCTTTGCCATCACACTCTGTGCACTTCTCAGCTTTAGTCTTACGTACAGGATTAGATGACTCATTGACGAATCGTTTAAAGTCTTTAGGACTCATGTATGGATCAGCATCACTAGCCCACTGCGTCTTATTCTTCGGCTTCCGAGAGTACACAATCCATGACAGTTGTTCTGGTGAGTTCAAGTTGATTGGTGTATCACCCATCAGTTGCTTTACCTGTACCTGTAGATCATTCTGTATCTGTGTACGTTCATTCTCGAACTGGGTACGCACCTCTTCGAGTGCGTCCCTGTCAACAGTGAAACCGTTACGGTAGATGTTGGCGAGTACCATGCATGTATCCATGGTCAGGTCAATGACACCGGAAAGTGCACGATTAATATCGTCTCGCATGTCTAACGCCTGTTCATAGTACAAGGACATGGTCGTACGTAAGTCAGCGTACAGGTACTCCTTTAACTCCTCGTATGGAATCTCACTGATCTGATAGCCCTGCTTCATGTACTCCTTCAAAGTGTCCTGCTTTTTAAACTGCAGATTTCTGCGCTCAGCGACAGCCTCCAATGATAGAGGTTCTTTCTGTCCCCGCTGAAGGACATACTCAGCGAGCATCGTATCCCATATCTTACCTTCGTACTTAAAGCCTGTCTCCCACAACCACATGAGATCATGCGGTGCGTTATGTGCAATCAGGAGCGTTGTCTCATCGAGCAACGCTTGGATCTCATCACAGTCACGCTTACGATATTCGTACTTACAATCATATTCTTTGTGGTCAAAGGTGTAATGCTTAGGCTCACCCTCTTCAGGGTACACACCTACCATCACAAGGCTGTTCGTAGGTTCAAAGGGATCAAGATGTAGTTTGCCATCACGCTTGATGACTGTGTTCTCTACGTCAAGAACTAACTTCATAACTCAATCTTCTCCGTCAATGCGAGAGGTATTTGAAAAAACATCTCTCCTGAATATACATATCTGTTCGGCACTTCGACAGGCTCAAGATCCTGTATGTCGTAGCTCCAGAATGATACGGCATGTGAGCCGAGGGCATTCCATATAAAGAACTGAGTCGGTGGCTCGAAGAACTTACGCTTACGCTCAGGTAGTTGTACCGTAGGGTATGGGAAATCAATCCCCTCCCATACGAGTTTCATCTCGCACTCAACAAGATGATTGTTCCCATCTTTATGTACGATCAGATCCTGTGCATATCTGTCTGGGTGTTCTTCAACTGTGTAACCAATCGACTCGAAGTATTCCGTGGTGCAATCACGTGCTTTCTGATCACACTCTTTATAGAGTTTGTGATCGAACTTCTTGCGTACTGTCATGCTTCGTACCTACCAATGTGATAGTTTAACTGGCATGTCAGAATACCATGCCAACCTGTAAGCTTGTTCTTAGCAATGTTAATGTGACGCTCGTAGTCCTGTTCCTCTTCTCCTTCGACAGGACGGTTCTTGCTGATCAGCAACATGAGGTCAGCCTCAGATGCCTTACCAGTCTTACTGCCTTCCATCATGGATTGATCAAGCACGATCTTGTTCTCAGCATCAGCAGATAACTGAGACATATAGAAGAGAGCACAGCCGTACTCCTTAGCTATCTGACGAGCATGGATAGCACACGCTTTAAGTGCCTCATGTTGAGTAGTGAATCCACTACCTGCGAACTTATCGCCCATGTCTAGCACGACAATGTCAGGCTTGTATGTTTTACACACAGCCTCAACCCAATGCATGTCCTTGCCGGTCACATCTTTAATTACAATGTTATCACGTACACGTGCGTATCTTTGCTGTGCCATCCGGGGGTTCTTACGAACCTCCGCTATGTGCATACCACTAGCCGCTGTCAGGTAGCGGCGAGCAACACGGTGTGTCGCCTCTTCGTTACATAAGATAATGCACTTCGCCCCTTGCTCAGCAAATCCATTTGGCCCTGCGATTAATGACGCATGGAAAGAAGTCTTACCTGTGTTAGGTCTTGCACCTCCAATGATCAGGTGCCCTGCGTTCACACCAGCTACCCTGTCAGCGAGAGGTGGTAGGTTAAATACCCACTTCGCTTCCTCATCATCCTTGGCGAGGATGTTCTCAATACTAATGTCATCCCACTCGACACTGATGTCAGGGATGAAATCATCACGATAGTTATCAAGCATGTGACGTAATGGCTCAAGTGAATCGTTTGTACCGTTCACATACTGCCAACCGATGTTGGCTATCTCCTCACCTAAGTAATGCCGATAGAGCGAGGATAGAATATCCTGAGCGACATCCTGTCCTACATCAATTTCCTTACGCATCTTACTGAATGTCATCTGGTATTGATGTTCTTGTGCTGTGGTCATGGACGGATCAGATGCAAAGAAGAGACCTTCGATTTCATCTACGGTCAAGTCACGATTGTACTTGCGCATCGCCTCATCGATCATGGTCTTGATCTTTGCATTGTCTTTACTGAAAAGCTTTGAGGGTATCGTTGCCCCTCGATACTCAGTATAAAATTCTTTATTTAGTAGACTCTTCAGTATGGGTAGTTCCATTCTTATCTCCGCCAAAGATTCTGTCCCAGTTATCACGATACGCTTTGCTTGGAACTTTAGTTACAATTTCTTTTGGTTTCTCACGACTGTTGATCCAGTCCTGATTGCGCTCATTCATTGAGTCACGCCAATGTTTAGTCATTGGTTTTTCTCCCAGTAAAACGACTGCACTGAACCACGCCTTAAATCATGTTGTGATACAGGTTCGCCATTATCTATCTTAACAAGATTCCTAAAGTTTTTAAGTGCTTGTTTGTATTCTGAATCGACCCTGTGCCTACGAGTAGCCCAAGGCGATACACCAAGCTCATCTCTGCGTTCAATAATCTCTTTGCATGAAAGTCCTAAAACTTCTTTTGCGTAAAGTATTGCCTTGTCCCGGAAGTACAACCGAGAAAACAATTCATTGAAATATATTTCATCTTCTACGTCAGTCATTGAGTCCCTCCTTATCATCCCACCACTCAACTGATTCAAAGTCGAATGGCTCATGGTCTACAGTGTACTCATCTAAGATCATGTCAACAGATTCAATACGTCTGCTAATCTCAAATGCA
>Ga0070746_10000853_pt1 | contig 18277 bp, 16 predicted proteins | sample VirMetDEL_Mar_21_FD_77016 | JGI IMG/M metagenome (GOLD analysis project Ga0070746, IMG submission 77016) | Aqueous microbial communities from the Delaware River and Bay under freshwater to marine salinity gradient to study organic matter... | ecosystem: Environmental > Aquatic > Marine >...
TTCAAGAAAAAAGCACTGTACATATATATTCGAGAGATGACTGATTGTAAGACACCTCACCTAACCAAGGTTATTAAGGTCTTAAAACAGGAATTTTACGAGATGTATGAAGAGTTACATGAACGCGGCCTTATTGTAAGATAGTACAAATAAGGTACTTAACTATTTATTTTAAAAGTACCATGAGCCTCGATAAAGAAATCTTCAAGGGTAAAAAGTTTTCCAACCTTCTTGAGGAGATATACGATAACTCTAGGAAGAAAGATACGCAGATTAGCGCTCTCATTGCAGAATTAAAGCCGCTAATCGAAAGCATCTCAGATGCAACGCTAGTTGTACCTATGATCAAAGAATATCTTGAGATAGGTGTAAAAAACGACGAGCATCTTATTAAGCTGGCTACCGTTATTCAGAGAATGGAATCTGCTGCTGCAAAGGGCAGCTCCGAAGAAGACTTCTTTAATCCAGAGGAATTGCAGGCTTTACTAGAGAGTGTTGAGGAACTCGAGGTACCTACAGAAGATAACGAACAAGAGGAAGAATAATGGCGTCTTATACCTATGCTCAACTTCTCAGCAGTACAGCCTTAGGAGGAAGGAGTAACATATTAAAGAGTATTCCTCAGGGTACTTTTGGTAGAGTAGTAGATATTATTTTAGACAATACACACCCAGCTTACCAAGAACGAGGTGGAACTTTAGCTCTTAATGGAGTATTTTTTAGAACGTTAGGTACTCCAACAGTTCAGGAAAACGATAATATTTTTTTTGCGTATAGTAGTACCAGGGATCTAACGAAGGTTCCTCTGCTAGGAGAGATAGTTGAAATTGTAAACCAGCCAAGTGAGAATATTGACGGTGACGGCGTAACCTCAAAAAAGCCTTACTACAGATCAATAGTTAATATTTGGAATTCTCCGCATCAGAATAGCTATCCTGACGGATACGAAGACGCTACCCAGACGGATAGTATTGAACTTGGATATAACTTTGAGGAAAGACCAAACATTAGACCTCTGCAGGCCTACCCTGGTGACACTTTAATAGAAGGTAGATTAGGACAGTCTATTAGATTCTCAGGGGTGACACATCCTCAGAATATTTTATCTGACGACACAAACAATGGAAGTCCATTTACTATTATACGTAACGGACAACGAGAGGCTCCAGAAGGGGATACTCCCATAGTTGAAGATATAAACAGAGACGCGTCCTCTATATACCTTTTATCTAATCACTCCATTCCGTTAGAACAGGCTAACTATAAGAGATTAGCCTATGACACACCACCAGAAGAAGCACAAATTTATAAAGGTAATCAACTCCTGATTAACTCTGGTAGAATCTATCTAAATGCTAAAGAAGAAAGCGTGCTCCTATCGGGAACAGAATCAGTAGGTCTTAATGCGAGAACTATCAACCTAGATGGAGAAGAATATTTAGCTCTAGATGCGGATAAGATTTATTTAGGAGAAAAGGCAAGAAGAACTAATAGAAAAGAACCTGTCGTCCTAGGGCTTCAATACGAAGCTTGGTTGAAAGATTTAATTGCAATTTTAAGATCTATGGCAAGGGACTTTTCTACTGTTCTAACCCCTCCTCAAGCAGCAGCTGTTCTCTCCAAGCAAGGTACATCTATAAATTCGAAGCTACCAGCTCTTGAAGCTGCTATAAAGAATACTCTCTCTAAAAAAGTATATTCTGAGTAATGCCTTACGTTAATATAAAACAATCAAAACTAGGACCTCGTATTGCAAAAGCAGTAGGAAGATTAGAGGGTGAACTTCAAGGTAAAATTCAAAAGGATATTTCTGACTCTAGAACTAAATTCTCTAGCCGCTGCCCGGACAATGCCGGACTTGAGAGAGTATCTAAACAAAAAGATCAGTTAAATAGAGCTGTAGGTGGATTTGAAAACAGAATAAGGAGTTTCAAGAGAATACCTCCTCCCCTGAGAAGAATATCTAGAACTATTCGTAGAATTATACGAATAATCAAAAAACTTCCAATTCCTCAAGGTTTTCCTAAACCGTTTGGTCTTCCGATGTCTGTTGATATGAAGTTTGCAGACCTTTTACATAAAGTTAAAGAATTGTCGATACAGCTAGGAGAAGATGCAGAAACTATTGATACTATTCTCAAGAGCACAGAGGATTCCATTACAGCTGCAAAAAGTGCCCTTTCCTCTCTTGACGGCCCTATTCAAGCTTGTACTATTGCAAATGCTCTTGGAGATGAAAATTTGAGCAATAGAGTACCACTTTTACTTAATATAGATGAAGAGGGTAATATACTGACAATAGATAATAGCGGATTCCCAGCTATATTCGATCCTTCCCTCCTTACGGGAGATGTAGGAATAAACGGAATACCTACGGTCATAAACAACCAAGATTCAGCAACAATCCCCGAATCGGTTGATTCTGGAGTAGGTGGAGGAGCTACTGCCGTTACTTCTAGAGAAAACTATAAAAGAACCGGACTATATGATCCGAATTTGATCTACTTTGACAATAAAAATAGGAAAGACACTGTTTTTTACGAAGGTACCGAGTATATAGTTAACAATTCGTCGAAAGATGGTAGAACAGGATGGGATAATCCTAAAAACGGTAGAGATTGGAAAAAATTAAATTTAGAAGAATTAAAAACTACTGATAATCTCATAAGATGTGCAGACGGAAACCTATATACAGAGGGAGCTCTGCGCAAAAATCTCTCAGATATCCAGAACATACTCGACGATTTAAATAAATCCTCGCTAGATGATAATCAGTTGCAAGCAGTAGAAAGTCTGTATAATAGGTTAAATCTTAAAGATGTAGAGGCTCCAGAGGGAGGTATTGTTCCATATAGGGATTATTTTTTAGAAGTAACTGAAGATCCAACAGATTTTGGACTAGCTCCTCGTAGATTTGCAATAGCTAAGGACGAAGAAGGAGTTATTGTATTAAGAGGCCCTAGCTCCTTTAGCTCATCGACGGATATTTTAATTCAAGAACTAAAATTTAGAATAGATACTCAACTTCCATAAGGTAGATATTTATAACTATGAAAGTAGATGCATTAAAAAAGCTCATAAAAGAAGCTGTAAAAGAAGCAATTCAGGAAGAGTTAGGTAGAACTCCACAACCTGTGCAAGAAACGGTACAAGCTAGACAGGTACCGTCAACTGGAAATCCTATTATGGATATGCTTAATATGACAAAGCAGTCTATGACTAACGAGGAGTATAGAAATGTTAGTTCTATGGATTCTTCGATGGTACCTCAACCTAATTTTAGATCTCTGATAACAGGAGGACAGGATATGCCGGTACCAAGGAGAACTCTAGCAAATGCACCTAAAGTAGGTCTTGATATTTCTAACTTAGATTTTGTAAAAAAAGCAGCATCGGTATTTAAACAAGCAGAAGAGAAAAGTAAATCTAGAATGGCATAATGGCTTTTGAGGTAAAGAAAATAGACCCATTAGATCTACAGCCTAGAAAAGCTGTTGGCGTCGATATACCATTTTCAGGTAAAGCGGTCTTCAACTCGACTTACCAGACAAAAGATGCAATTAGAGCTAATCTTCTTAACTTTTTTCTTACAGGACAGGGTGAAAGATTTTTTAATCCTACCTTTGGAACAGGCTTAAGGAATTTTCTTTTTGAGAATATAGATGAAGTTACCGTACGAAAAGTCAACAACTCAATAAGGCGATCGTTAGAATTTTATTTTCCAAGAGTAATTCCAACAGGAATCTCATTAGAGGGTATCCCGGATACTAATACAGTACAGTTTTTTATGAGCTATGCTATTGCTGAGACGAATATAGAGGATGAGCTTATTATAAACATTGAAACATAATGGCCGAACAGAGAGACATAAAGTACATTAATAGGAACTTTGCTGATTTTAGAGATCAGCTTATGGAGTATGCGAAAGCATACTTCCCGGATACCTATAACGATTTCTCTCCAACATCTCCCGGTATGATGTTTATGGAGATGGCTGCGTATGTTGGCGACGTGCTCTCTTTTTACCAGGATACACAGCTCCAAGAAACATTTATACAGCATGCTAAAGATCCTGCTAACCTGTATACAATGGCTTACATGCTCGGGTACCGGCCTAAGGTTACAGCAGCTTCTGAGGTTGAGCTAGAAGTTACTCAGAATGTAATAGCAGATGCTCCTAAGTTTACTCCGAACTTTTCACAAGCGCTTACGGTAGGTGAGAACTCAACCGTTATTGCCTCCTCAGGCAACGGTACAACCTTTACTATCGACCGCCCTGTAAACTTTTCATTTTCTAGTTCCTACGACCCTACTGAGATAACTGTCTCTCGCATATCTAACGGAAACCCAGCTGAGTTTCAGCTAAAGAAAAAAGTAAAGGCTTTTTCCGGAGAAATAAAGACTATTAATCGCACTATCGGAAATGCACAAAGATTTCTTACTCTTGACATAGAAGAGGAAAATATTATAGGTGTTCTTGATATTACCGATTCTGGAGGAGGTGAATGGTACGAAGTTCCGTTCCTAGGACAGGATAGCGTTTACCTAGACACGAATAACGGATCTTCTGATTCTGGAAAAGTTCCAAAGTTACTACAGCTAACAAGAGTACCTAAACGGTTTATAACAAGGTTTACTTCAACAGGAACTTTACAAATTCAATTCGGAGCGGGAGTTTCTGAGAACGACGATTCTACGTTTCTCCCGAGCCCTGAAAACGTTGGAATGGGAACAAACCAGGGAATAAGTAGATTGGATTATGCCTACGACCCTTCTAACTTTTTATTTTCCAGAACGTACGGTCTTGCTCCTTCTAATACTACTCTCACTATAAGGTATTTAGTAGGTGGAGGAGTTTCTTCTAATGAAGCTGCAAATACAGTCAATACAAACGGGACTGTTACTATTTCTGCCGCAGATACATCCTTTCAAAATACTCTAGCCTTTAATAATCCAAAACCAGCCCAGGGAGGCAGAGACGGTGATACTGTTGAGGAAATAAGACAGAATGCTATAAGAGCATTTAACGAACAAGGTAGAACAGTTACAGTAGAGGACTTTAACGTTAGAGCTCTTTCCTTACCGCCCAGATACGGGGCAATAGCTAAAACGTATACAATCCAGGATCAGCTATCAAATACTAATTCAAGCACCGATAGGGTTTTAGACTCAAATCCCCTTTCTCTTTCGATGCATGTTTTAGCTTTCGACATAGACGGTAAACTAGAGACAGCTTCGGATAGCCTAAAAGCTAACCTTAAAACATATCTCTCTCAGTATATGCTCCTTACAGATGCTGTCAACATTAGAGATGCTTTTGTAGTTAATATAGGTGTTAAGTATGATATTATAGTACTTCCTGGATCGATTGGTAGAAACGTACTGTTAGAATGTAACCTTGCCCTACGAAGCTACTTTGACACAAGAAAATGGAGCATTAACCAGCCCATCAACCTGTCTAGGGTGTATACTCTACTGGATAGAGTAAAAGGAGTGCAGACAGTTAAGAAAATAGAGATAACCAACAAAGCTGGAGGAAGATACTCTCAGTACGCTTACGATATTGCGGGAGCTACTAAAGAAAACGTAGTTTATCCTTCTCTTGACCCATGTATTTTTGAAGTAAAATTTCCTGAGACTGATATCGAGGGCAGAATAACCACATTGTAGTATGGCAGTATATAGAATATTTTCTGACTACGACACGTTCATCTCAACGCTGTATCCTACCGCTAATAACGGACTGGATGAAATGATTGAGGTTGGAGGCTTTCCTTTTGAAGGGTCTCCTCATACTCATCGTGGCCTGATAACATTTCCTACCTCCGAAATAAGAACACTCGTTAATAATACGATTGGGAATACAAATTTTTCGGCAAGCCTTAACTTAAAGCTAGCTACAGCCTACGAACTTCCAACGACATATTCGTTAGAATGCTATCCAGTTTACGAATCCTGGCAAAATGGTACAGGAAAGTTTGAGGATAAAGCAACAAATAAAACAGGAGCTTCATGGTACTACAGGAAGGCAAACCAGGTAGATAGGTGGAATATCAATACTGAAACATTGCCCTCAGGCTCTACATTTAGAACTGGATCGATATTTCTTGGAGGAGGAAACTGGTATACGGCTTCTAATGGAATTGATCTAGCAGTTACACAGAGCCACGATATTAACTCTTCTCATGATGCCCTGTTCAATGTAACAAATGCTGTTAAACTACACTATAGTGGATCAATTTCCAATAATGGATTTATTATAAAATTAGAAAACGGATTAGAATTCTCTCAGACTGCCTCCGTACTTCTACAGTATTTTAGTAGAGACACTCACACCCTCTATCCACCTTATCTCGATATAAAGTGGAACGACTTTACTTATACAACAGGATCTAATACTATAGTAAGCGTTACTAATCCGATTGTAAACGTAAAAAATAATAGAGGAACTTACCCAGATATTGGAAAGCAAAGATTTAGAATCTCAGCAAGAGATAGATACCCGACCAGAACATTTACCACTTCTTCTATTTATTTAACGGAAAAATACCTGCCAAAAGCATCTTACTGGGGATTGAGAGATGAATATACAGAAGAGATGGTTATTCCTTTCGATACAACATATACGCAGATTAGTGGAGATTCTGAAGGAAATTATTTTGATATATACATGAATGGGTTGCAACCTGAAAGATATTATCGTATCTTAATCAAGACTACTCTGGATAGTAGTACTACCATTCTTAGTGATACTAATATTTTCAAAGTTATAAGACATGGCTAATAATTTACCTATCCGGAAAACAGTCTACAACCGAGAGAAGTACGGAAAAGTAGTAAACAGAGAGTTCTCTACATTCGTTCCTCCCCCGCCTGATGCTGATCCAACGGTCGAAGATTTTTTCAATCTATATGAAGCTCTTTTCTACGAGATCCCGGCAGATGGAGAGACTGGTTCGCATAGATATTTAATACAAAGGAGCTCAGAACTTGTAGACTTTGAAAGAGATACTCTAGACATTCAACCACTTCTTGATGAGATAGCATCTCTTAGAGAAGAATTATTAGAAGCGAATACGGCAATATTAGAATTAGAAATAGCAGCTGCAGGACAAGAGGTAGGTCCTAGCACAACCGAAGAACTTCAGCTTCTTCAACAAGAATTAAATAATTAGAAATAGGATTGGCTCTAACTAAGTACATAGTAACACAGGACACATCAGGTGAGGTTGAATCCAATCTAGACATCTCTGCTGAAGATCGGGTTTTAGTAGACTCTTTCAAGGTAAATAATCAGTTTGTTGAAACCAAGCATTACATTAATCTTGGTATATTTTCTCTTTCAAACGATCTCCTTGAAACTATCCCCAACTATACTAGATACCAGGTTCTTCAAGCTGGAGCAAATGTAGATAGAACAGGAGTATCTGAAGTTACTATCATCCCTGAATCCGATGCTCAGTTCTACGGATATATCAACGGGGATGTTAAGTTAAAGTATTCGTTTAGAAACAATCTCTTTGCAGAGGGCAAAACCGGAGGACAACTTTATATTCAAAGCATATCTGCAGATAGAACAGAAATTAGAGCCCTATCGACTGAAGTTTCAAATGAAAATCTCGTAAAGTACGCCAATCTTCTTAGATCAAATCTTCTAGATCAATCATACTTCAGCGACTTCAATCTAGAATTCGGATTAGAAATTTTCTCCGTTGGTGTAAACGTTGATGTATTAGATTTCAATGGGGACCCATCCGTAGTATTTAAACTCTACGAACCACTTCCACCCGGTATAGAAGTAAAAGCTCCTTTTATAGTTACCGAGGACGTCTCGGACGATGTAGTCTTTGAAGTAAGAACGGAGATTACTCCCGACGTAGTAAGTGTACCAAAGTTAAGACCACCAAACTTTGCTGTTGAGACTGTAGAGGAAAATTTTAATCCAACAGAGTATTTAGACTATAACGAGCTTTTTGGATATAGTGTTACCGGTTCTTACTATGAATTGAGATCTCTCTTTAATGAGAAAAGTGCTCAAATTAGTATCGACCATAGGGACTACTCTCAGTTTATCCATTTCTCCTCAGCAGAGGAACGTCTTCGTAATTTTAAGTACAAGCTAGACCTTTTAGATACTTATCAATCTGCCATTTCGTCTTCCCTATTTGCGATTTCTTCCAGCGCTACCGGAAGCGTGAAGTACTACGAAGGACTAATTGAGGGAGTAGTTAGAAACTTTGACCACTACGACAGGTTCCTCTACTACGAATCAGGAAGTTATTCTTGGCCCAAGTCTAATACAACTAGGCCCTACCTTAATCAGAAGTCTACAACTGGAGAAGCTACTACTTGGTTTTCAAACCAAATTATATCTGCCTCAAATTACGATACCTCGAACGTTGATGTTCTGACTAACGCTATCCCTTCTTTTATTAGAGAAGATAGTACTAATGATCCGCTAAACTTGTTTGTCAATATGCTGGGCCAGCATTTTGATAACCTATGGATTTATTTTAAAGCTGTTTCGGATAAGTACGATGGAGATAATAGGATAAACTACGGGATATCCAAGGACCTTGTACGGGAAGCCCTTCAGAGCTTTGGGGTAAAGCTCTACAATAGTAATAGATCGTTAGAAGACCTATTTAAGATGTTTAGCGGAGGACTGTACTATACCTCCGGCAGCGAGCAGATAGATAATCTAATTATTGCTACAAGCGGGTCAGCATCTGGATCAGCAAGCTCATACTTGCAACCAATGCCTCAGGGTAACTATGAGAAGGAAGTTTACAAGCGAATTTACCATAATCTTCCTCTTCTCATTAAGTCTAAGGGTACTGAAAGAGGTCTGAGAGCTCTTATAAACTGCTACGGAATACCTTCAGATATTTTCGATATAAAACTCCATGGAGGAACCCGTACCGATGTTACTCCTTTCTACGGCCCCTACGCAGAGCTTACGAGCTCAATTGATAAAGTAAGATCAGATAATACCGGCAGTATAGTCTCCGGTAGAACACTGTCTCGATATACATCGATCCTTAATTTAGAAGATCGATACTCACAGGATATTCATAAGATAGAGTTAGGATTTTCTCCTGCAGATAATCTTAACAAATTCATTAAGACTCAAATAAGCTCCAGCTTCAATATTGATGATTATATCGGGGATCCTAGAGGAGCTCAAAGTGGAAGCTATGCTGAATTAGAAAAGCTTTCTAGAGACGTTTTTGTAAACGTAACTAGATACGATCTATTCGATTTTGTAAGACTTATTAAGTTCTTTGATAATTCTATATTCAGAATCGTTAAAGATTTTATACCTGCTAGGGCTGCAATAAACACAGGTATTGTAATCAAGCCAAACATACTTGATAGGAGTAAGGTAAAACAACCAGATGTAAGCTTTACCCAACACTACTATACCGGATCGGCAGTTCTGATTGGAGTAATTTCCGGATCTTCCGGAGATACTTTCGGAGGAAGAAATCAGTATAAAACTACCTCGGGTTCTGCTTATACGATAACAGTAGGAGCTCCTAGTGGAAGTTTAATTACAAAGGTTATTAACGATGAATCTCCTAAGTTCACAGGAGAGTTTTCTGGTAGTAGAATTGAGGTAGCAAACGGTGAACTTAACGTAGCAAATGTTACTAAAACTCCTAGACTTTCAGAATATAAATTTTTCGTAAGTTTATTTAACTCTCTACCTTCTCCAACTCCCACATCTACACCAACCCCTACACCCACTCTTACCGCTACCCCGACGCCTACGAATACTCCGACGCTTACTCGGACTGTTACACCTACGCCGACAAATACTCCTACGCTTACTGCTACGAATACTCCTACACAGACAGCACCATCTACTCCTACGCTTACCGCTACACCAACTCGCACCGCTACACCAACTCCGACGCCGACAAAAACACCAACACTTACAGCTACAAGTACTCCAACGGCTACAGCCGGATCAACACCGACTGCTACCCCGACGCTTACTCGTACTGTTACACCTACACCAACGAGAACACTTACGCCGACGAGGACGGTTACACCAACCAATACTCCTACTTTAACGCGCACACTTACACCCACACCTACACCAACCCCATCGCCCTCCCCGGTTACTTCTATAGACCTGGAATCAAATATTACTACGGATTATACCTCTAAACAGGAGCAACTTACTCTCGATATTACCCCAAATGGAGAACAATGGGAGGCTAATATCGATGTGGCCTGGATTACGTTTAATTCAAACGGATTAGGTACCCTAACGGGAACTGGAGATGCGGCTACGATTCTGATAGATATAGAGCAGAATAATACGGGAGTACAGCGCACAGCTACAATTGATGCTGAAGCGGATCAAGGAGGAGGAACTGATTCAATCACGGTTGTACAGAACCCGATAGCTACACCTACCCCCACTGCAACCCGTACTCTAACACCTACGCCAACCCCGACACTCACACCAACCACTACTCCGGCAAGCTTTTATCTGGATCCCACCAATCAGACTGTCAACTCTAGTGGACAGGAAGCTACAATTAGTGTTGTATGTACCGATCAGAATCTTACTTGGGAGTTCGATTCACCATTGGTCTTTATTGACGGATCTGGATGGGCATCCTGGACCTCTCCGGTAGCGGAATCAGGAACAGGGGATGGAGACATTACTATTACTTTAGATCAGAATAACTCAGGTGCCATAAGACGAGTTGATGTTACTATTCAAGCAAACGGAGCTTACGCTATAGCTGGTTCTAAAACACATAGGATTACCCAAGATCCAGCACCAACTCCTACACCAACTCCTACACCAACTCCTACAGCTACACCTGAAACAATTACACTAAGTCCGACAAGTATCACATTTGACTATAGTGGAACTCCATCTGGAGACAATACAGTAGATATTACCTGCTCCGATCCTAGCCTTACATGGTCGATGGATACAAATGCTGCATGGTGCGATGTTGATGGCTCTAAAACAAAATCCGGAACTGGTAATGCGACGGTAACCATTACAGCCGATTCAACAGCCGGTCCTGATAGAAGTACTACTATTACGATTGACGGTACTGGAGGCTACGTAGGAGTAGGGCAGAAGACGGTAAGCGTACTTCAGACTAATATATAAAAATGAGCACCTTTAACGAATTTAGGAGACAGTTTATAAGAGGTAACATGAGAGATGTCCTCGGAGATGGAGCGATAGGTGTATTTATTTCTCAATCTGCTGAAACTTCTTCTGCATTTCCTGCCGGTAAAGTGTTTATTGCAGGAATAAGTGTTCCCTACCTTTCTGGCTCTAATAATTTTGGTAGTTCATTAAAAGATACGAACACCATCTATCTAGAATACACAGTTACTAGTTCGATAGATCAATCTGGAGGAGGTAAGTTTCCTTATACGAATGCATCCGGATCACTACCCGTATCATCCTCAGTATACCCATACTTACCTGGTGAAACTGATTTTACATACGCTTCCGGCTCTAAAGGATACTCAGTACGAACTATAGAGATTCCGGTTAAAGAGGTTCAAGCACGTGATAGCGGTTACTTTTTTGACCCTAAATACAGAATAGAGATTCCGGTCCTTCTAGCCCAGTTTGGTAAACTATCGTACTTGCCCATGAGAGTGGCTTTTAGCGGTCCAGAAAACTTTTACAGGGACGATTACAACGCTATTATTGGAAACTATACAGAAGGTAGAAAATCACGAAAAATTATAACAGTAGATAGGTCTACAATATCACCTAGAACCGGTACCTATATAAGCACAACACTCCCGGGCAATTATCCGGTAATCTTGAAATATATAGAAACTCAGAATCTCTACAATAGTGGATCCGGTTCTACGGGTGAGTTCGGTACTCCAACTCCTGCTACCGACGGATATTATTCATCATCCCTACGTAGCTTTGAAAACGTTGACCCAGCTTTGTTTGCTTCCATACAGGATTCAAACTACTCTTCTAAAGCTTGGAGAAATATAAGATATGATGGAGTAGTAGAGACTAATATTAACATACTAGGTAATGAACCTGCTTTATCATTTCAGGAGTTTGAAGGCGCTCTTTACCCATCCGACGCTGTAGCGGCTACAGTAAAGGATATCTTAGATGCGGACAGAGAAATAGTATCTATTTACTATGCAAACTTTAACAAAGCTAACGAACTGAGAGGTAAAAATCCTGGAGGATCTTCTACCCTACCGGTATATACTCGCAGTACTGTAGAGATAGTAACATCCCCCACGGTTAAGAGATTTACAATTTTCTACGAAGAGCAAGACAGCTCAGGAAGACTTATACCCATTTCATCTAAAAAAGTATACTCGATCGATAAAGGAACGGTGTACTTAACGGACGAAGATGGAAAAGTTTCTAGTGTAGAGTAAACATTAATCGTACATATTTATAGTATATAAACTAAGCTTATAAAATGGGATACTTAGACAATACAATTGTAACCGTTGACGCAATCCTGACAAAAAAAGGACGTGAGCTTCTTGCTCGCGGAGACGGATCCTTTAACATTACACAATTTGCACTGGCTGACGATGAGGTAGATTATACCCTCTACAATCCAAATCACCCATCAGGTTCGGTTTACTACGGCCAGGCTATCGAAAATATGCCGGTTCTAGAAGCATTTCCGGATGAGACTCAGATTATGAAGTACAAGCTTGCTACCCTGCCAAGAGGTACTTCTAAGCTCCCTATTCTCAATATCGGATACTCGGCTATTACTGTTAAGCAGGGCGCTTCGATTGCTATTACGCCACAGACACTAAACTACCTAGGAGCCACATCAACGTTTGAGACGAGCGGATATAATGCTACTATCGCAGATGTTAGACTTCTAAGCACATTCGAAGGAGTAGGAATCAACACAGATGAAGCTGCTAGATTAAATAGAACAACAACGGTAGGAACTAACGTATCCAAGACCGTAATTGGATCTACGATTAACCTTACAGCTACTACGGTCAACACTCTATTCGGGGCCAGAACTCAGCTTCAGACAACAATTACATTTATCGGAAGGGATAGCGGTGCTAGAATTTCGATCCCGGTAACAGTAACCAAAGTTAATACTTAATAGATATGTCTTACAAGAGATTAGAAACAGATGATATTGTAGTAAGTGCCGAGTCCGTTACCTCTCCGGCATGGTCTAATAACTTAGTTACTTTAGCGGCAACCGGTATGGTAACATCCTCGACCCAAGCTCAGGCAACCTCAGGGGACTACTATCTTCAGGTTTGGAACGGTAGCCCTTCTGTCAACACTTCGGAGCTTCAGTTCAATATAGCTTATGCAGATAAACAGGGGTCCGGATCTCTTTGGATTGATCAGGGAATAAGTCATATTTCTCCTACAAAGACAGTATACCGACAGTATAGAAATCTCATTAAAGGCGATGAAGAATCGGAGATACTCTTTGGAGGTGTAGCTGCCGATTACTTTCATGTAATTTCTTTAGAAAGGTCACGATACAAAGAAAAACTTCTACCTGGTACTTTTGAGCTAGTTCTAGGAAACACAGGTTCGGTAACCCTTATTGACAGCAGCCCTTACGTAACAACACAGACCTTTACAGATGCTGGTAGAGAGTACGAACTATACAAAAAAGACGGTTCTTTTTATACAGCATCTCTAGCTAATACCGGGTCATGGGGTAAATTTCTCCCCGATGTTGGACTGATTCTACTCAACTCTAAGATGCTTGCCGCGCCAACGAACGCTCAGGGTGGAATAGCACTAGGTGTAACAAGAACATCCAATTCGGACGCAGAAAATTCCCTTCCTCTATATGAGGCATTAAAATCTGGCAACTCCTTCAAGGTAACATCAGAAGAGACTGTATCCTCCAACTTTGTCTTTATTCGGGCTCGTAATAGTGAATTTAATTACTCAACGAACCCTTCACTGATTACAGGTTCGGGAGAATTAAGGCACAGTGTAATGATCGAACAACCTCAGTCCTTCATTACTACTATCGGACTCTATAACGACGCTAACGACCTACTAGCTGTAGCTAAGCTTTCTAGACCACTTGTCAAAGATTTCACCAAAGAAGCTCTTGTAAGAATCAAGCTTGACTATTAATGAATGAGCGCTTTCAAAAAATTCAATCGGCAGGATGTTTATGTAACAGCCTACTCTGCTAAAAAGAGCTGGTTGGCTAGTGGAAGCGTAATTTCTGATTACGGTATAGAGATTGTTCGAGGCGTATCTGGATCTTCTCCTAATTTTCTCAATCCCGAAGATCTATACTCCAACAGATACGAAACGTTAACTTGGCAAAGTATAAACCACCTTTACTATAAAGGATTCGTCCAGGAATCAGCTAATTCAGGATCCTACGAACACTACTTACAGTCTTCCTTTACAACCGGATCTAGAGTTATTTCTGAAGAGATTGGAGTTATTTCTGTACCTAGAAACATAGTAGGTACCCATATTCAGCCAAATACCTTCGTTTTAGACTTTCAGTCCGGCTCTGTAGACGAGTACGTAACGGTTGATTATTCAACTGATAATCTAGACGGTTCTAATCTCTATATAGAAAATATTGGTACAATTTTCGGATCCGTTTTTAATCCTGGAGGAATAGAAGATTATATTGACGACGAAGGAGATTATGTGCTAGAAACTCTTGCAGCAGGAGGAGAATATTTAGATGTACCTTCCGTACAGTATAGACATGAAATAGTAGACGATGGTACCGGACGTTTATTTTTCTCTAGTTCTTTTTCCGGATCTGGAGCAGTAACTACGGTCAATGTAGGAGATATTATATACACACATGGACAAGTGGTGCTAACAGACTCGGATGTAGCAAGGTATTATACAAGATATCTACGCCCGGTACTAAAATGGAAATCTAATCAACCTATTTATACTTATAACTACAACTGTAAAGTAAAGGATTCTGAGCTAATTTACAGCTTAAATCCTTCTGCGATGTCAGGAAGCGATGGAAAAATTGCCGATAACATCTCTGGTAGTTATTTTAAACCTTATGTCACATCAATAGGTCTTTATAATGATGCACAAGAATTAGTTGCAGTTGCTAAACTCGGCCAGCCTGTACCTAAATCTAAAGATACTGATATGACTTTTGTAGTTACGTTAGACATGTAATAATAATGGCAGATAATAATAATATAACATTAAGAGCAGTAAAAGGAGAAGCGCTTACATATGCGCAGATGGATACTAATTTTAGATCCCTCTACTACTCTAGCTCCTACTCTGGATCAGCAATCCAGCTTCACTATACAGGGAGCACAGCAGTACCTGTTACCGGAAGGGGAGATACTCATACGCTTTCTCTACGCCAGATTAGAAGCTTAGACACTCTGCCAACATCGGATGCAGGACTAGCACCCGGAGACTTATTTACACAGACGGCTACCCAACTCGGGGGCTCAGGCTCGACCAAAGTAATCTGCATAAAATGAGAGTAAATCTTAAAAATATTGTTTTAGAAGTACTCGAAGAGGAAATTGCTAAAAAGAGCACCTGCTGTATGAGATGTGGACATATGCATAAGAAGGGAACTTCTTGTCCTAAGCCCTTCTACAGTAAATCTGATCCAAAACATTGCAAAAATAGAAAAAACGAGCAGTTAGAGGAAGGGCCTATCAAGAATGCTATTACGGGAGCAGCACTTTTAGCAGCTCTTCTTGGCGCTGGAGTTCCTAGAGCACAGGCGCAGTCTACGGTAGATAATCTAGCAGCAAAAGGAGAGATAGAAACAGTAGATAAGCAGGCTCCTACCTTTAAATCAAATGATGCTTTGATCAAGCATATAGTTAAGAACGCTGAAGAATTTGCAAAAGGAGGTGAATACCAAGTAGTTGTAGCTGGAGCAAAACATACACTTAGAACTTCTTCGTCTAAAAGTATGCAAATAGCAATTAATAAAGCTGTCAAACCTGGAGAGAGACCAGTTTATAGAAACGCAGTGAAGGTTCCCGCAGGATATTATGTAGGAATAGCATTATTTTAAAAGAAAATGGGAATAACATTTAGAAATACAAAAGGATCTGCTCTGACACATACAGAGATGGACAACAACTTCAGAGAGTATTTTTACTCTGCTTCTATTGCCGGCCAGACAATCACGTTCTTTAAGTCCCAGAGCCTGGATCCCGGTACCTCTTTTACGGTTACTTCCGTATTTGCGCCAACTGGATCCGTACACTCAGCCACATCCGATATTCAGATTACAGGATCACTTGATGTGATGGGAGATGTGACAGCTACAAGATTTAATACTCAAATTGTTTCAGCCTCAATAATTTATGAAAGCGGTTCTACAAAATTCGGTGATACGACAGACGATAAACACGAATTTACAGGATCTCTTCACGTTACCGGATCCTTAAAGGTAACAGGTTCTGTTGAGCTAGGAACACCTACGCAGTCGATCTTAAAAACTACTGGGGAATACGTATATCTTCCAAAAGTATTTGCAACAAGTTATGCCGATGATATTGCCGCCGCAGCAGGAGGCGTCCCGGTCGGAGCACTATATAGAAACGGTAACTTCATTCAGATTAGATTAACCTAATGCCGGCTAATTTTTCGTTACTATCAGGCTCTATATTTATTTCAGGATCCATAAGTTCCTCCTTAGGATTCTCAGGATCTTTCTTTGGCGATGGATCCGGTCTTACAAACATTCCCACATCAGCAGGAGTTATTTCTAGCTCGGCTCAAGTAGATCACGATCAAACTACAAATTTCGATGCTAATGAGCATGTAGATCATACTACAGTTACCATAACAGGAACAGGGGGTGTAACAGGAGGCGGTAGCATTGCAACAAGTAGAACTCTTACTCTAAACACCTCCGACTCTCAGTTTACGACCGGTGTAAAATCTAAGATGAATGCGGATAATGTTCTGTCTGGTTCAATGAACAATACAGGACCTTTTCAACCTACCGGATCTTTTTACAACATTACGAGTGATGTTGAGATTACTGGCTCCTTGACTGTTACAAATGGAGTAACAGGTTCTTTCTCCGGGTCTTTCTTTGGAGATGGATCTGGATTGACGGGTATTGGTGGCGGAGGAGCAGGTATTTTTACTCCTACCGGATCGTCATATAATACTACCAATAATCTTGAAATTACAGGATCTTTAATAGTCAATACTCTTAACGTATTGGAGGGTGCCTCAGGTTCCTTCTCGGGATCATTTTACGGAGATGGCTCCGGCCTTACAAACATTCCAATTGCAGCAGGCGCCTTCTCTAGCTCGGTTCAGGTTGATCACGATCAAACTACAAATTTCGATGCTAACGAACATGTAGATCATACGACTGTTTCCATAACAGGAATTGGAGGCGTAACAGGAGGAGGTACGATTGCAACAAGTAGAACTCTCACTCTAAACACTTCTGATGCTCAGTTTACTTCCGGGGTAAAGTCCAAGATGAACGCAGATGGAGTGTTATCCGGTTCTCTTAATCAAGCTGGTATATTTGCTCCAACTGGTTCGGTTTATTCAACTACCAATAATATACAAATAACCGGCTCTCTTAGTATCAAAGGAGACTTATATGGAAATCGCCTTCTAGTCTCCTCTTCTGTAGTATATGAATCAGGTTCAACCAAATTTGGAGATAGTCTAGACGATATACATGAATTTACGGGCTCTGTAAGCATACTTGGAGCGCTTCAGGCACCTACCGCCCAGTTTTCTAACATCCCAACCGGAACAAGTGAGACAGACATAATAGTACTAGATGGGTCCGGTAATCTCAAATCTAGATCAGATTTATCTCTTCAGGGTACACAAGGTATAACAGGCACTCAAGGAACCGGTGGAACCCAAGGAACTACCGGCACTCAAGGAACCGATGGAACCCAAGGAACCGATGGAACCCAAGGAACCGACGGCACTCAAGGTATAACAGGTACCCAAGGAACCGACGGCAGTCAAGGAACCGACGTCACTCAAGGTATAACAGGTACTCAAGGTATAACAGGAGCTCAAGGAACCGACGGCACTCAAGGTATAACAGGTACCCAAGGAACCGACGGTATCCAAGGCATAGCAGGAAGTGAAGGAGTAGGTACTCAAGGCACACAAGGAACCGATGGAGCTCAAGGAACCGATGGATCTCAAGGTACGACAGGTACTCAAGGTGTACTTGGAGAAGGAACTCAAGGTACTCAAGGTATACTTGGATCTCCCGGCCCTCAAGGTACAACAGGTACTCAAGGTACAACAGGAACCGAA
>Ga0070746_10000854_pt1 | contig 18269 bp, 38 predicted proteins | sample VirMetDEL_Mar_21_FD_77016 | JGI IMG/M metagenome (GOLD analysis project Ga0070746, IMG submission 77016) | Aqueous microbial communities from the Delaware River and Bay under freshwater to marine salinity gradient to study organic matter... | ecosystem: Environmental > Aquatic > Marine >...
CGCAAACCATTACAATGGCGGATGACTTTACAACTTCAGCAATCAACCAAGCGGGAACTGGTACTTATGACGGTGCATCTTCAAACCATATTCAAGTGGTGTGTATTGATGACAACGATTCGGATGCAATATTGATTTATTCAGTTGCGACATATACAAGCGACACAAACCCAGCTTAAAATAAAATAAAATGAAAGGAATAAACTTAAACGGTACAATAAAAACATATTCTTCAGTTCCAAAAACTTGGGGTAATATTCTTGGGGTTAATTATATGTCGGACGAAGATTTAAAAGGTCTTGGATTTTACGATGTTGTAACACCAACCACAAAACAATCTGAACAACTTGGCGACATTTATTTTGATGCGGATTCTGAAGTATTTACTTATCCAGTTGAATCAATAACATATACCGAAACGGTTACGGAATTAAAAGAACAAAAGATTGCTGAATTAAAACATTTTTACAATTCAAAACTTGCGGAAACAGATTGGTATATAATTCGCGCACAAGAAGGTATTGCAGCACCGCAAGACGTTATTGATGCAAGGTCAGCATTAAGAACTGAATGTGCAACACACGAAACAAATATAAATGCCAAAACAACAAAGGCAAGTGTAATTGATTATCAATTTTAAAAAATGGGGTTAAACAAAAGACTTATCAGTCAAGCGGATGGCATTCCAATTGGTCCAAGAATTACAGATTGGACTTTTAATTCCAACGCATTTTCATTGACGACACCTTCGGGTTATCAAAATAACACCGGAAGGGGTATTGCTTATCATAATGGATATCTATTTACATTTGAAGAATTTGGCGGTAGTCCTGGGGGATCAACTTATGATACTAAGGTTATAAGGAAAAGAAATCTTAACGGATCAATTGTTTCAACTTATGTGGTTGAAGCGGTTGTCAATGGATCTTTTTCACCAAAATTTTTTCAAGATGTAAGGGGTCTTGTAATTGATTCAAGTGGAAATATGTATATAATGACAAATATAAGTTCATCAAGTACTAAATTAAGAAAATACAATTCGTCTGGCGTTTTCCAAAGTGAGGTTACTTTGACTGGAACTTACGCAAATGAAATTGCAATTGATAGGGATAATGATTTAATTCATCACGGAATAAACACAAATACAACTATTTATATCAGGAATTTATCCGCTGGTTTTATATCAGCTTACAATAATAATAGACCTTCCGGAAGTCAACAAATGCAAATGGTTCACGCTGAAAATTCAATTTATGGATTTGTTAGGGATTATAATTTAAGTACGGATACTTTTTGGCGATATGATACAGAACTTGGCTCATTAGAACAACAAAATGTTAGTTTTGGTGGTTATTATTTTCAAGGTTCCGGGTCTGGTGCTTACGATTCAGTAAATCAATTTGGATATTTTTTTAGTAGCAATACCCAAGTTGCAAAATGGACACCTACATTTACTTAAATAAAAATGAATGATTTGAAATTATACATATTAAATGTTTTCGCCTTATTGGTAAGCCTTACAGAAATTGAACCAGTTTTACAAGTGGTGTCGTTGTCCTTGGCGATAATATACACCTTGATCAGTATTTACAAAAAACTCAATTAATATGCCCAAATTCGATATTAACAACGACGGGAAGGCGGACTTCAGCGTATCGATTCCGCAGATACTTACAATCTTGGCAATGTTTGCTTCGATTGTTGGTTCTTATTATACATTAAATGCAAGGGTTGATGCCGTGGAAACCGCGACAAAAAAACTTAAAGAAAACGAACAAAAATACACTTGGCCAAATCAAAGAAAAACCGAAGAAGAAGTCCGAATGCTTGAAATTGAATTGAAGGCATTTATGAAGGACATTGAATATTTAAGACGTGACGTCGACACAAAAAGAAGATAAAATGAAAAAATACTGGTTAATAATAAAAGAAGCCGCAAAAGATTGGGTGGTGGATAATTGGAAAAGTGATTTAATATTTGACAAAGGCAAGGTGATCTTTGTTGGTATTGTTGCATTTTTTGTTTTGGTTAAAATTATTTATTCAATATTTTCATGAAGTATTTCAGTTTATCCGAATTCGATTCAAGTGACCACCCGGGAAGTGGAACGAACATGGACGAACGCTTCCTTGCAATGTTGGACAACGCCCGTGAGATTTACGGAAGACCAATGCACATCAATTCCGGATACCGTACCATATACAAGAATCAAGAAGTTGGGGGAAAACCCAACTCAACTCATTTACAAGGTATCGCGGCGGACGTACATTGCACAACATCCCGTGACCGACACGATATGGTCAAGGCATTCTTACAAGCCGGATTTTCAAGAATCGGTATCGCCGACACATTCATCCATGTCGATTCCGGCGACATACATTCAGATAAAGACCCCAACGTCATTTGGACATACTAACACCACGGGATCAACGATATGGGTAAAGAAACAATAAATGTCAAATCAAATGGATTAAGAAACGAATTGAAAGAAATTCGCAAGTCCATTGATGCACTCACAAACGCGATACTTATCGCACAAACACACAAACGATATGAAAATATTAATTCCAATATTGATCATGACGACCTCATGCGCGTCAATCAATCATTCAAAAAAATTAGCTGAATACAAAGAAATCACAAAAAACATTTGTGTTGACAATGAACACGAAGTTGAACTTGCACAAGTTTTGTATTTAAAATATGTCAGAAACTAAAAAAAAATTCAAGGACACCGATGTCGGAAAATTCTTATTGAATAAGATTCCGAATGTTGTTGGTGCAATTGCGGATCAAACACCCATTGGAAGTGTGATACAAGCAATCATTGGTGGTTCTGAAATGTCAGACGCTGACAAACAAGTTGCCCTTGAAAAATTAAAAAATGAACGTGCTGAAATTGACGGTGTGACAAGACGATGGGTTGCGGATGCACGTTCGGGTTCTTGGTTGGCTTCAAATGTTCGTCCGCTTACGTTGGCATTCTTTTCCATTTCTTATGTTGTGGGTTGGTTTTATGGTCTTGAATTGTCTTCGATTACTGGTTTATTAAGTGTCATTGTAGGGGGTTATTTCGGTTCACGTGGTGTCGAAAAGGTATTCGGAAACAAACTTCACAAATAATGGCACGAGGTACAACTTATCAACATTCATTTAAACCCAAAAAGAAACGTCCCGGAATTCATTCGAAATCCAAACAATCACAACTGAAATCGTCCAAAAATTATTCAAAAAAATATAAGGGTCAAGGACGATAATGTTGAAAACACAATCAAACAACTTCTTGAAAATAAAAAATAATTCATCGAACTTTGGTGGGTTAGTGGTTTATATGTCTAATTTTAAAATAAATAAATATGTCTGAAGATTTAACAATTCGCAAACTTGCTGAAAAAATTGCAAAAGATTTCCAATTGACCGTAAAAGAACGAACGGATGCAATTTTGGAAATGGATCAAATTCAATATCAAAACCTTGGCACAGATTCAAAAAAATACGAAACGAATAAAGTTAAATCGGATTCAAAATATTTATATACCTTGATTAAGGGATTCAATGAAGCTGACGGCAATTTATTGCTTAAAGCAATGGATAAATAAACTTAATTGGCAATTTATTGCTTAAACGTAAAACAATGCCGAAAAACTCAAAGAAGCCGACACGATCAAAACTTGTCAAAAAACTTGACGTAATATTTAGTCAATATATAAGACTTAAATATTCAGACAAGCACGGAATGACTGAATGTTTCACTTGTGGCAAACGTGATCATTATAAGTCAATGCAATGCGGACATTTTATGTCACGCAAAAATTATTCAACCCGATGGGAAGAAGACAATGTCCGTGTTCAATGTGTTGGTTGCAATATGTTTAAATCCGGAGAACAATATGTGTTCGGTTTAAAACTCGGTCAACAACTTGCTGAAGAAATGTTTATCAAGTCCAAACAACTTGTTAAATTTACCAACGATGAATTAATCGAAAAGATTGATCATTATTCGTCTGAAGTCAAACGGATGACGTAATTGTGTTTTTTTGTTCATAGGAAAGGGGGTGTTTTTTTTTAAGCATCCCTTTTTTTTATTAAAAATTTTATTTAACTTAGTAAAAAAATAATAATTATATGGACAATTTAAACGTACACACAATGACACGTTCCGAACTTATCGGGATGCTTCTTGAAAAACTTCACGAAAATCAACAACTTAAAGATCAAATAAGATGAACGAAACACAACTTCAAATTATTCGTCAATCAAGTGCGAAGACGGCATTTGATTATATCAAAGGAAATGAAAAACTCACTTCGAACAATGGTATTGAACTCGCAAAAAGAATCGAACAATATGTCATCACGGGGAAGTAAAATCGGAAAAATATATCTTAAATTTAAAATCAATAATTATCATGTCACAATCAGTCAAAGGAACAATTCGTCAAATCAGTCAAGAGAAAAAATTTGGCAATATGCTAAAGAAGTCGCTTATCTTGGAAACGGATGACAAATATCCACAGAAACTTGAAATCGAATTTGTAAACGATAAAATCAATTTATTGCACGGGTACGATCAAGGCGAGAAAGTCGAAATCGGTTACAACCTTCGCGGACGCGAATGGACAAGTCCAAAAAACGAAGTGAAATATTTTATGTCATTAAGTGGCTGGAAAATTGATCGTTCCGTCGGATTAACAAACGCAACACAAAACCAAGACCGCAAAGAAGCACAAGTTGATGACCTTGCATTTTAATATTAAGGGGGACATTGTCCCCTTTTTTTTATATGATCATAGATAAGAACACAATAAAAGATGAAATCCTTGCCATTAAAAACGGAAATGTGGTTCAAGGTTTAAGAATTGGAATCCCTTCGATTGACGAATTTTATCGTTTAAAATTAAATGGAAGTTTGGATATATATGCGGGACACGCTGGTGTCGGAAAAACTTCTTTTTGTTTGTATTTAATGACCTTGTTTGCACAAAAATATGATTTAAAATTCATCATTTGGTCTTCTGAAAACACACCGGGATCAATTGCGCAAAAGATTATTGAATACAAAATGGGAAAACCGATCGACACATCAAGTGAAGACGATATTGAACAAGCAATCGATTGGACGGATCACCACTTCAAAATCTTGAAGGTTGAAGAAGTATGCACTTATAAGGACGTGCTTACACAAATCCTTGGGATTCACAATGCACTTCCAAGTGCTGCGGCATTTATAGACCCTTACAATTCACTTGCGAAACCAAAAGAAGAAATGAAGGCTTATGGATCGCACGAATTGGATTACATGATTGCAAGTGAAATGCGATTGTTTGCTGAAAAACACAAGATCACCTTAATGGTATCGATGCACGGTGTCACGGAATCAAGTCGAAAGGTTCACCCAATTACACACCCAATGGCTGGATTCCCCATGCCGTTGTCTTATTCACAAGTTGAAGGTGGTGTGAAGTGGGCAAACCGTTGTTCGAATTTCTTTGTATGTCACCGATATTTTCAGTCAAAGGATTCTTGGAATGTAATGGAACTTCACGTGCTTAAAGTGAAGGAATATGTGACTGGTGGTCGTCCGACAAGTCTTGACGATCCCATAAGGTTAAAAATGCTCCCCAACAATGTTGGATATGAATTTGGCGGGGTTAATTTGATGCACGAACAAAAAACACCAAAAACAGTATTATTTTGATTTATTCCTTATTAATATTATTTGCAATCGTTTTGATTGTTGGCCACATAAAAAAGGCTGACATTGGACTTGCGCCGGTAATGGGAATAATGATTGGAATCTTGTATTCTTATAATGACCATGAAGACGGTCGAGAACATTGGATTCAATGTTGTGTTTTTTTTGTATCAATTACCGTAATATGGAACGATCCGCCGGATGGCTTGAATTAGTAGCAAAAGACCATGATAAATGGATTAAATTGGTTGAATCATTTGGCGAACATCAATATCAAGATGACATCGTCCAAGAGGCTTATTTGGCATTGTATAAATACACGACACCCGAAAAGATTATCCATGACGGCAAAGTGTCTGAAGGGTATATGTTTTTCACCCTTAAAACAATCACATATCAGTTTTACAACGCCAAAAACAAAATCCATAAGGTTTCATTGGATGACGAAGAAAACATCGTTCAATTGGTCGCTGAAGACGATATTGAAGAACATGAAGCGTTTCATAAGATATGCACCCTTATTGATCAAGAAATGGAATCTTGGTCATGGTACAATCGTAAACTTACTGAATTATATCGTGACACCGATATGTCAATCCGGAAGATTGCAGCGGCCACGAATATCAGTTTCGTGAGTATATTTAACACACTTAAAAATTGTAAAAATGAAATCAAACAAAAATTCAAAGAAGACTGGGAAGACTACCAAAACGGTGACTTCCACAAAATCCAAGAACCAAGAATTCGAAACATTCAAAAAGAACCATGAACAAGGTTCAACCGGACTTGGCGACACCGTTGAAAAAATAACAAAGAAGACGGGAATCAAGAAAGTCGTGGACAAGGTGTTCGATAAGCTGGGAACCGATTGCGGATGCGACGATCGTAAGAAAAAAATGAATGCCTTATTCCGATATGAAAAACCGGAATGCTTCAATGAAGAAGATTTCAATGTGGTCAAGAATGCAATTGAATCGAAGCAAAATAAATTCAGTCCACAAGAACAAGAAAATTTTGTCGATATTTACACAAGGGTGTTTCCTAATTTAAGACGTCCGGAATGTACGCCTTGCAGTTTTAAAAACGAGGTTTACAATCGACTGGTGAAAGTTTACAACACATATAAATAAAACACAATGAACAAAAAAATGCAAAACCTTAAAGAAATGGAATATTACGGAAATTTTAATTTAGTGGGCGAAGTCCTTCTTAAATTGAAAAAGAAATATCCCAACAACGAAACATTAAGTGATGCCGTTTCGGCCATGACACAAATTGGATTCTTTGTCACAGAAATGATGCAAAACCAATATTATTACGAAAAATCACTTGAATCGTACCGTGCGGACAAACATCGTGCAATTGAACGCGCACGACGTGTTGAAAAGGAAATTGAAGAACTTGAAAAGAAATGGAAAATTTAATCCTTGGATATATTGTTTTTCGATTTATTGAGTATTTAATAAGATTAAAATGAGCGACACAATAAAAAAGTGGCACGAAATGAATGACGAATGGATCGAACCACGATACGTTCCAAAAGAAGACAAGATTGTGACCAACATCATAAATAAATTCAAGGCAAGAAGTCATGAAGGAATTAAGGAATACGGAACAACCTTGTACGACAATCCGGATGGTTTTTACAAATGGATTGAAGAAGCGCAGTCCGAAGCGATGGACTTTATTTTATATTTAGAAAAAATTAAAAATTTAAACAAATGATGAACTTGATACCAATATCGTTTTTGATTATGGCAATCGGGATTCTTTTAATGGGAATCGCATTAATTAAAGACGCATTCAGATGAAAGAAGCTAAATTAATAGTTAAATTAATTAAGATGCAACGCGATATAAAAAACTTATCAATCACGGTTGCAATACTTATTGAACGACTTAAAAAATTAGAAAATGCCAATACCGAAGAAGAAACCAAATGAATCAAAAAAAGAATTTGTTAATCGTTGTATGAACGATAAGACAATGAAATCGGAATTTCCCGACATCGATCAACGATATGCAATTTGTATTCAAGAATCGAAATAATTAAATATTTTTGTTTATATTTACAAAAAACACAATCATGACATACGAAGAAATATTTTACAGATCATTAACCGAACAAGAATTGCAACGTGCAATCACAGACGGTGGACTTGACGCATACGGAAAACGATGCCAACAAGAACTTGACAGACGACACCAAGAACAAAACGAAATCACATCTTTATGATTACCTTGTTCAACGGCGAAACATATCTTGAAGCGGAAATCAATACAATGGCCGCGGACGATTCTTTTTATTACGGACACCTTGGGAAATATGCGTTGTCTTCTTCGGTGTTAAGAAACATCTTTGACGACCCCGACAAGCAACTTCAATACTTAAAAGGCAAGGGTGGAAACACCGAAGCATTGATGCTTGGAAAATTGACACATTGGTGTTGGCTTGAACCGGAAGTATTTTATCGTCAAGTGTACACAGACCTTCGTGGCAATACAAACGCATACAAGGAACTTGTTCAGCTTCACGGTGAAGAAAACGTGTACAAAGAAAAACATCGAAACATTGCTGAATGGTTGTGTCGTCGATTAGACAACAACGAAGAAATTCGTGAAATTCGAAAAGATGCTGAAGTTGAAGTGGCGTCCATTAAAATGATTGACGGTCATCCGGTAAGGGGTAAGGCTGACATGATAAAGGGCGACACAATATATGATTTGAAAACTGGTATCGTCACACCACAACAATTCGAATGGAAAATCGATGCAATGAATTACGATCTTCAAGCGTGGATTTATATGCAATTATTTCCCGAACTTAAAAATTTTACATTTATTTACATAAACAAACACACACGTGCGCCGGGTATTATCGAAATGCCACAATCAGTCATTGACCGTGGTGGTGAAAAATACAAGGTTGCCGTTGAGGTTTACATGAAGATTTTCCACAACAAGGAAGTGGATGAAATCGAATTTTTGTTGGATCAATATTGTTATCACGGAACTGCAAAATGAATGAAGACATTGTTCTTGAATATTATTTTCTTGCATTGAACGACATCAAAAATGGAGCATCAATACAAGAACTTGAAGAAGCCTTAAAAATCTACGAAATCACGGAAGAATTTGAAGCCTGCGCGGGCATATTGAAGGCAATTAATGAAGTTAAATACACAACGATAAAAAACATAAAGAATGGACACTAAAATCATAAAAAAGATAATTCACGATACATTGGAATATGATCTGAATGACGAAGAAAAAAACAAAAGAAGAATTCGTGAACACGTTGACATCCGAAGAATGTATTTCGGTCTTTGTAGGGAATACACACCTTTGTCACTTGCGGAAATTGGCAAGTCAATAAAACCTAAGAAGGATCATGCGACGGTCTTATATAATGTCCGGGAACTTGAAGACTTGATGTTCATCGACAGAAAACTTCGAATCAAATACGACAACCTTCGTTCACGTGTTGAATTTATCAAATCCCAAGTCAACGAATCCGACATCGATTTTTTCACGGCATTGAATCGGTTACAAATCATGGAAGAAAAGAATATGCGGTTGGTGAAAGAAAATGCTGAATTGTTAAACCAAATTGACGAATTAAATGGCAAAATTAAACGACAAAATAAATACCTTACTGAAAGCGGATACCAAATCAACAAGTCCGTCTTCAAGGGGTATTAAAGACCCAGCGTGTGAAACTTGTGGACAGAAACCCACAAAGACATTCTTTGACGGTGAAGTAAGTCAACACTTCAAAGGGTGTGATATTTATATCGGTGATCTTGATTTTAAAATGGCGGACGACACCAATGTAATAATTGCCGAAATAAAATATGTAAGTTCATCACACAAGTTCATTGGAAAAAAGGTCACGTTTAATCAAGCAAAAGAATATGCCGCAATGACTGGAGTGGTTGACAATTACGGAAGGACACAGAGAACTTATATATTCGAAGCACACGAAGTCGAAAAACCTTATGTTGCAATTGTTCCATTCTTAAAACCCACCGGTAAAGAACGACACGCATTCGACTTCTTAGACATAGACAATGCACGATTGGTATATGTGTTCCATGAAAGTCAGTTTGGAAGGTGGTTGGCTGGTGACAGATATGTCGGAACAGAAATGCGAAATGCCTTAAAATGTGTATAAATGAAAAAAATTAATTTATTAGATTTATTTAGTGGGATCGGCGGATTTCACAAAGGTTTGGAACAAGCTGGGTTCAAGGTGAATTCATATTTTTCCGAAGTGGACAAACACGCAATATCAGTATATCAAAACAATTTTAAAAAATCAACTTATGTCGGATCAGTTACAAATGTTCGAGGAACACAATTACCAAGAATCAATGCAATCACCTTCGGAAGTCCTTGTCAAGATTTCAGCATTGCTGGAAAACGTCAAGGAATGGACGGAAAACGATCAAGCCTTATCCTTGAAGCAATTCGGCTTATTCGGGAATGCAGACCAGATTTTTTTATCTGGGAAAATGTTAAAGGAACGTTCAGCTCAAACAATCGCGAAGACTTTGCGGCAATCTTGCAAGCGTTTGCCAACATTGGGGGTTATCGACTTGAATGGCAATTGCTTAATACAAAATGGTTTTTACCCCAAAACCGTGAGCGAATTTACCTTGTCGGATATGTTGGAAACAGACGTGGACGATCGGTATTTCCTATCGGAAAAGACGATACAAAGATTGATGTCGTACAAGAACAAACAACAAACACCCTTACCGCAAGATACCGAGCAGAAGGAACTGGATCGTACATTATTGAAAATAAACTCGATGCACAAATCGGAACATTAAGAACACACAATGACGGATTTGGTTTCCGACAAAACAAACAAGATATTTCGCCAACAATACCCGCAAGGGCAAGGGAAGACGGAAGTGGTCAACCAGTAATAAAAATAAAAAACGGAACAAAACAAGGATACGACATCGCAAAAGAAGGGGATTCAATAAATTATTCAAATCTAAATTCAGAAACAAGAAGAGGTCGTGTTGGAAAAGGTGTTGCACAAACACTTGACACGGCTTGTAGTCAAGGAGTAATTCATAACACAATTACGGGTGCAATTGGAAGAATGGGGTCTTCTAAGGAGTATTTGACAAGCATTTCAAAAATTGAACAAGCGACAAATAAAATAAGAAGATTGACACCAATAGAATGTGAACGACTTCAAGGGTTTCCAGACAATTGGACAAAGTACGGCACCAACGGTGAAATAAGTGATTCACAACGATACAAAATGTGTGGTAATGCAGTCACGGTCAATGTGGTTGAAGCAGTTGCAGATAAAATTTATAAGTTGTACAATAAATGATTGAAATAATAAAAAACACAACAATAAAAGAAGGCGACAAGTGGCAAACACAATATGAATCGGATTGTATAAACCTTAAAACACAATATCCAAGACACGGGGTTTATGTTTTATGTGGTCACGATAATTTTGGAAAAAGAAGAATATTGTATGTCGGAAAAGGGGATTGTTATAAAAGAATCATGCGTCATTCTTCAAAAAATACAGACGAATGCAAAAACAATAATTGGACGCACGGTTTCATCATTCAATGTGAATGTAAAGTCATTGCATCAATTATTGAAAAAATATTTATAAGGATTTTTGACACAAAAAACAATATTCAAATTCCTTCGATTGATCATATAGTTATACACGAACAACGCGAATATAAATATGATTGATTTAATCCTTGACATCGGTTTTATTGGATTCGGATTTGTTATGGGTATGGGTTACGCATTTAACAAGAAATGATTTTTTTTATTATATAATTAATTAATTAATTTTTATTAATTCATGGACGGTCGTAAAAATAACGGTGGACATTCAACAAAAGGATTCGCGGGACGCAAACCGAAGGCGGAAGAAATCGAACTTATCGAAAGATTGTCCCCATTGGATGACATGGCATTCGAAGCCTTAAAAGAAGGTATTGAAAAGAATGACTTCCGATACGTTAAATTATTTCACGAATACCGATACGGTAAACCAAAAGAAACAAAGGACATCAATCTTGATCAAGATGTTCCATTCATCATTGAAATGGATTAACCATTCCCATTTCGTGATTCCATTTTGGAAATAAAGAAAACCGAAGCATTCCGAAAAATATATAAACTGGACAAACGTATTCGTTTGATTCGTGGTGGTTCGGCAGCGGGAAAAACAATTTGCATTCTTACCATAATGATCAACGAGTGCATGAAACCCAATAAAGGGTATGAAATGTCCGTTGTGGCTGCGACATATCCAATGCTAAAAAGGGGGCCGGTAAGGGACTTCAAATTGATTATGAAGGCACTTGGAAGGTGGCGTGATGCACGTTGGAATCAAACGACACTTAAATACACATTCACAACCGGATCAACCATTGAATTCTTTTCAAATGAAAATCCGGATCGAACGAGGGGTGCGCGTCGCAGTCATTTGTTTGTGAACGAATGTAATGTTGGTATTGACTTCGAATCATTCAATCAAATGTTGATTCGTACAAGTGAAATTTGTTGGTTGGATTACAACCCTTCACAATTGTTTTGGGCGGATCGTGAACTTGTTCCAAGGGATGACGTGGATTTCATTACGGTCACATACAAAGACAATGACACACTTCCACAATCAATTCTTGATGAATTTAATATTGCAAGGGAAAAGGCAAAAACATCTGAATACTGGCGAAACTTCGTCAATGTTTATTTGGAAGGTCGTGTCGGAAGATTGTCCGATGTGGTCATTCCGGACTGGTTAGAAATACCAAAACTTCCCGAAGATTCAAGGCTTCTTTGTTATGGACTTGACTGGGGGTACTCGATCGACCAAACAAGTTGTGTGGCATTGTACAAGCATGACGATGCTTATATCTTCGACGAAGTGTTGTATCAAAAAGGAATGCTTAATTCCAACATTTCACAATATTTAGAAAACAACAATATCAAGGGTCAGTTGTGGGCGGATTCCGCTGAACCAAAATCTATTGCCGAATTGCAATCGTATGGTCACACAATCAACCCGGTCACCAAGGGACGTGATTCAATAATCTACGGCATCAACTTAATAAACCAAAACAAAATCTTCGTCACATCAAGATCAAAGAATCTTATTACTGAACTGAATGGATATGTATGGGCAACTGACAAGAAGGGAAACAAGATACAGAAACCAAATCCATTGAGTGGTGATCACGCAATCGATGCCGCACGGTACGCATTAATGATGCAACTGGAAAACCCCAACAAAGGGAAATATTTTATTTATTAAAAAAATTTGTTAATTAAATAAATTGTTTTATATTTGATGAACAAAACAAACACAATGAACACATTTACATTTGAAATTTTTGATTACGAAGGGGAGTATTACGAAGTATTTACTGACCCCGGAAAAGAAGTCCTTATCATTCAAGAATCGGACGGATATGATGTCAGCTTGTTTACTGAAATTTACGACGGTGAACGAGTGCATCACGAAGAAGTCAAAACCGAATTAAGTTTCGAAGACTTTACACACAAATACATTTGCGAACATAAATAATTTAAAATGGAAAATAATCAAGTCGAATGGATAATGGTCAAGAAGGCCACATCCAAAGAAAATCGAATGTCCGTGCTTAAAATATTCGGATATGCAGCACTTATGTTGATCGGAAGTTTTTGCTTCATGATATTAATATTCGAACTCATGGTTTGGTTTTGGGAATCAACATTGATTGAAGAACTTGCAAAACTTGTTCGATAATGGTTGAATACTGGAAGGTTTTGGATACGTGTTGGAAGAACGACATCTTTGTTATTCAGAAACCCACAAACATCGGAATGGTCAAAGGGGGACACAAGGTCAAATTAAATTTGGAAATCAATGGAAGAATTATTAAATTCGGAACAATGGAATTCCGACAGAACACAAAAGAACTGAATGACAAGATTGAAGAAATATACCGATCCCGATATGAATTAATTATTTAGTTTCTCTTTTTTTATTTGTTTTTGGTTGAATTTGGCTGCGGAAACGTGGCCATTTTCTTTTTATACACATTCGACATAAATTTATTATATAAGTATGAAAGTAAAAATCAACGTCCCCGAAGATTTAAGTGAAATCACATTGGGACAATACATGAAGTTTTTGAAACTGGATTTCGATGAAAACACAAGGAATTCATTTGCACTTCAAAAAATGGTTGAAATATTTTGCAACGCAAATCTGAAGGACATTGCTGACATTCGTTTTTCGGACATTACAAGCATCACAAGTCACCTTCAAGACATATTCAACCAAGAATGTAAAATGATCCCGCAAATCGCCTTAAATGGCGTTAAATACGGCTTCATTCCAAACCTTGACGATTTAAGTCTTGGGGAATACATCGATTTGGATAATTACTTCCACGATTGGGATTCAATGGACAAGGCGATGTCTGTCTTATATCGACCCATTAAATATTCAAGAAATGGTAAATACATCCTTGAAGATTACAAAGGAACTGACAATCACATAGAAATGCGAAACCTTCCTTTGAATGTTGTCATGGGTGCTAAGGTTTTTTTTTACCATTTAGGAATCGAATTGTTGAATCTTATCCCGAGTTATTTGGTAACGGCGGACATGACGGATCAGCAGCAGCAAATTTTGGAACAAAATGGGGCTGGTATTCAAGCCTTTACGGACTTAGTTCGGGGGACGTTACCCGGTTTGAAGAAGTGACAAAATTAAACGTCCACAAGTGCTTAATGTATTTGGCATTCGAAAAAGAAAAAACGGAACTGGAAAGAAAAATGATAAATAAAAAATGAAACAAGTCTACGAAGTAACGACAAAAATCAAAGACCAACTTGAAGGCGAACCATTCATCAACACGGTGACATTCGGTTCGCTTAATGATGTTGATCTTGACAAGCAGTCAATTTTTCCACTTGGACACTTGACAATCAATTCCACAAGTGTGGCCACAAATGTTTTCCGTTTCAATATGTCAATCCTTGTCATGGACATCGTGGACATATCAAAAGAAGAAACAACCGACACATTCACCGGGAATGATAACGAACAAGACGTTCTTAATACAACACTTGCAGTTTTGTCCCGTGTGCTTAATATAATGCAAAGGGGTGACTTATATACTCAAAAATATCAAATCGAAGACGTGGTGTCTTGTGAACCATTTGTCGATCGATTCGAAAACAAACTTGCGGGATGGGCGGCGACATTTGATGTTGTTGTACAAAACGACATGACGACTTGCTAATGGATTTTCAAAGAACAAAACAAGCACTTGAATTGTTTGCCAAGGCGGTGAAGCTGAAGGCACGTAAAAACTTGAAGAAGGAAAAACAAATTTCTTCGGGTAAGTTGTATGAATCGATTGACTACAAATTGGGTGTGGTTGAAACCAAATCAAAAACATTGTACTTCAATCTTGAATTTTATATGGAAGATTACGGGACATTCATAGACTTGGGTGTCAAGGGTTCGAAATCAACATATCCTGAATCAAGAAATTCCCCTTATAAGTATTCGGGACGTTTTAAAATGATTGATCCCACGTCACTTGACAAATGGCTTGTTCGTAAAAAATTAGCACCACGTGACGAAGCTGGACGTTTTATTGAACGTAAAAATTTGAAATATATGATTGCGACAAGTATTTATCGTAAGGGTTTAAAAGGCTCACGATTTTTCACGGGTGCATTCGAAGAAGAATTTAAAAACATTGATAAACAAGTTCAAGAAGCATTTGGTCTTGATGTCAATGATTTATTAATCAAAACACAAGTCGTTTAAAATGGCAACAAAAATCAACGTAAGATCACCGTTTTACTTAAACTTGGATGAACCGACCGTTCCACTTCCAACATTTACGTGTGGGGTCGCAAACATCTTAAATTTATCCATTGACCAACAAGGACAAATCAACACACCAACATTGGCTTATGGGGTCATTGATTCAATCACTTCAACGGACGGTGATTTCAGCAATGGTAAATTCGCAACGGTATCAACTGCGACTGCAAGAACGCTGACAATACGAATATTAATTCCAACGGGATTTGCAAATATTGAAGACGCTTACATTGATTGTGACCAAACCGTCACACAACCGGCACTTATCACAAGTCAACCAACACCGTCTGACCCACCAGTTTCTTGTAGTGGTGGCCCGACAACATCGGGAAGCATTCCTTCACAATCATTGGATGCCGACGGTGATTCCGTGTCAATCGACTTGACATCTTATTTCACGGCTGGAAGTGATCCGATTGCTGGATATAATATTTACAATCCTTCAGCGGTTGTCAATGCTTCAGTAAATGGCAACACCCTTATATTGTCTTCAAATGCAGTTGGTGGATCAACCACGGTTTATGTTTCGGCATACGACAACGGTTCGAACACTTGTACTGCGACACAAGGCGTAAGTGTAACGGTAACACAAGACGAAAACTTCGCTTGTATAAACAACGGAATCGACGCATTAAGTGGTGGGTCAATTGCCCAAGACGGAACAATCACAAATCCAAATTCAACGGCAACAATAACTTCAATCAAAGAAACATCCGGTGGTTCATCAATTTCATCTTATCCAGCAAACAATACTGGAAGCGATCGAAGTGTGACATTGTATTTTGATTTAACCGCTCCGGCTGGATATGGAAACGCGGGATCAACAATTGAATGTTCGAAGACATTTACACAACCAGCGGGGAATCCGGAATTCACTTGTTCAATTGCAAATTTGAGTGGACAACAAATTTCAACCAAGGGCTCAGTAAGTGTTGGAACTTCACAGTTTGGAACAATTTCAGATTGGTCACCGAAATCATTTTCGGAAGTATCAAGCGACACACCAAGAAGTGTGACATTTACCGTTGATGTCCCAAGTGGATATTCTAATTCGGGAACGATCAGTTGTACAAAAACAATCACACAACCCGCTGCGGTTGCCCTTTGTGGATCAAATGAATTTTATATAAGTACCGGATTGAGTACACCCGGAAGTTTTTGTGACGGGACATATTACGTTTCTTCAGCGATTACAAGCACGGGAAGTCTTTTTGGACTTGGAAGTGTTGTGTGTAAAAATGGGACTGCATTCAACGGTGGGAATCGATATTATGCGGTTGCAGTAAGTCGTGTGAATGTCGGCCCGAATTACGGTAAGTTTATCATTTGGCAAATTGATTCAAATGGAGTAATCCAAGACGTTCTTGAATCCAATTGTGGAAACACCACGGTCGGGAAGTCGGTAAGTTTATAAAAATAAAAAAATGGCACTAGGAAGCGTAAATTTAAAATTATATGTTTATTCGGGAACTGAAGGTTCTTATTTAGACACGGACTTAAAATACACATTAAATAAGAATATCATAAGCGGCCAACAAAACATTGTCCTTGAAATTGCTGAACTTGTTCGTGATTATTTAGATATTTCATTTGACGGGACATACACATCAAGTGCAAAATGGGTTGCTGCGGTTGTGACATATTTCGACACCGAAGGAAAACAATATACTTATTCAAATCCCGAAACATTTAATTTTATCGCATTGGATGGGTATGGGTATTTTGAAGAAGGAATCAACCCCGAATTGCAACGTGATGTTCTTATCAGTTCGACCAATATTTATTTGCCCGAAGATACCGCTGGAAAACTTCCAATATTTGCTGAAGAAGTAGGCAAGGTAACAATTGATTCAAGTGATACAGAAATCACCGACAATGGTAATTCAAATCAAAAGATTCAATACATTACAATTCCAGCCAATACATCCACAATCCAAGTTTATGGAACGGACGACACAACCTTATTAAAAACAATCACCGTCCACAATATATGTGAACCAAAATACACACCTTACAAAGTGGTTTTTCAAAACAAATTGGGCGCACTTCAAGATTTGTATTTCTTTAAAAAGACAACCGAATCATTCAATGTGACGGATGAATTATTCAAAAGAAATATAATCAATTCAGCTTCAGTAAGTTACGCATTGAACGACACACAAAATCAAAGATACAACGTCAATGCAAAAACAAGATTGACCTTAAATACTGGATTCATCAAAGAAGACATGAATAAAACAATCGAAGAATTGTTCTTGACAGAAAACGCTTGGATTGATTACGAAGGAAATATCCTTCCAATTATTCCAGTATCTAAGGCAATGACATTCAAGACATCGCTCAATGACCGTTTAACCGATTACACAATTGATTTCGAATTTGGATTCGATAAGATTAACAACATCCGATAAATGCTTCAAATACAATTATATATTGAAAATGATCAAGGGGTTCTTGAAGAAGTCGAATTGTACAAAGACGAATCAATCACCCTTACTCAATCGATTCAAGACATAAGGGACATCGAAAAGGTGTTCACGGATTATTCGAAGACATTCAATGTTCCGGCATCAAAAACAAACAACAAATTCTTCAAACATTTTTATAATTATTTCATTGAAGGATTTGACGCAAGGACAAAAAGGAAGGCACAATTGTTTCTTAATTACAAGCCGTTTAAGAA
>Ga0070746_10000858_pt1 | contig 18243 bp, 25 predicted proteins | sample VirMetDEL_Mar_21_FD_77016 | JGI IMG/M metagenome (GOLD analysis project Ga0070746, IMG submission 77016) | Aqueous microbial communities from the Delaware River and Bay under freshwater to marine salinity gradient to study organic matter... | ecosystem: Environmental > Aquatic > Marine >...
AATCGATGATAGTGTTAAGGTCGGACTCACACTTGCGTGACTGCAATTGTAGGTCGTCAACCATGTCGAGCCATGACGAACGGTCAAGAGTGAGACCGTTGTACTCGATGGTCAGGAATGCAAGACAGGCTTGGCATTCGAGACGAGCGATGTGCATGAGATCGTTCTTCTTGAGCGCAGATATCTGAGCCTGCATAACAGGCTTGAGATACTTGACGTCATCGGCAGCGTACTGCAGCTGTCGTTCGGATAGCTGTCCGCCACGGGTGAAGGTGGCACGGACAGACTTATCCAAACGTACTTGGCAGTAGCGTTGTACTACACTGTCGAGACCGGCACGTAGGTTAGTACCATTGACGAGTACCTGCTCACACAACATAGTGTCGTAGATAGGTACGTCAATTTGATAACCGTGGTGCATCAGGAACTTGAGGTCAAACTTGATGTTGTGACCGACAAGCATCTTGCAACTGTTGAGCACCTCGAACATCTCGGGCATCCTGTCCTTATCGAATAGGAATACCCATTGGTCGTTGGTGTCATGAGCGAGCTGTATCGAGAGGATACTGTCGCTTTGGAAGTTGAAGCCTGTGGTTTCGATGTCGACGAAGAGATATACATTGTCCCTGAGAGCTGCAAGTGCAGCATCCCAGGGCATGTATTCAAATCCGTCTGTACAGTCTGAGCGGTTAGGCTCAGTGGCTACGAGGTAAATCATTGGGGTTGAGTCTGCCGTGACGCAATCCTTTGTTGTACCAGTAGAGCAGGTGTTTAGCCCAATTACTGGTGCCGGACTGCACGAGTACAGACTCAAAGTTACGCTCGATAGCGTGGAACAATCGCTGCGGGTCGAACATCTTCTGGCGCATGAGGTGGATGATAGCTACCAACACGCACTTCTGTGAGAAGGCTGCGTTGATTTTGCTCAGAGCCACGAGCTTGTCCAAGATAAACTCCTTCGTGTCAGTCATCTCGTACACATACTCCCCACGTGTAAGGTAGGTAGAATGTGTAGAGGCGGTGGGATTGAGGAACCCGGCGAGAGCACTGAGCTTGAGGGGCTTGTACTTCTCGGCAGCGTCACGCAGAGCAATGTAATTTTCATTACCACCTTCTGCGTAGTAGTTGATCCAGTCGTTGATGCGCCACTGCAGTTGGTGTGCATTCATGGCGGCTACCTGTTGGATAGCCATCTTCTTCTGGACATACTTGATTTTGAGCGGGCTTTCAGCTGTCTTGTTGATGAGCTGAATGGCTTGAAGCCGGTGCTGTCCGTCGAGCACCACATTGCCTTTGCTGACAATGATAGGAACGAGCTGACCTTCTTTTGTGATAGACTCAGCGAGCTTTTTGACCTGGGACTTATTGACCTTGCGGTTTCGCTTGTGGTACTTGAACTGGTCGAGGTTGGAGGTAGACAAGATACTCATGAGTTACTTGTTGTGATTTTGATTGACGATTCATCAGTGTGCAACTTCAGCTTGCCGAGATCGGCACTGATTTGCATCTCGTTGAGGTCAGCCATGTTAGCAGCCTCGCGCTTACCAAGCTCTATGTGAATAGCCTTGGTTACTCCCGACAATACCTCTCCTACCTCAAGCATCTTGTTGAGCTTGTGGTTGTGCTTAGCCTTACGCATCAGCATGTCGTAGAGAGCAGTCATGAGTTGGACAGCATCCATCTCTGAGATTAGGTGCTGTTTGCCGTCTCGCGTTTGGTAGACGGTGTTCGTGTGTTCTGTGGGTACTGGGGTCATGGAGAAAAGGTGTAAAAGGAGAGACGACTTACGCTAACGTTGAGCTGCGCCTCGTCCTATGTGAGGTTCATATCAGATACCTGCGACGATTCCCCGTGCAGTAGCAGTGACTGCATCGGCGGCTTCGGTAGGCACTTGCACGGCGTGTGCAAGGAGAGTACGCCCGCTTCGGTCAAAGGCTTCTTTGACTGCAGTCTCGAAGTCTGCAGCATTTGAGTTACCTTGCACAAAGCAAGTGTGGTAGTTGCGGGTGTCACCGTTGAGATCGTATGGCACGACTTCACGGCGGACAATCTGTCCTTCAATCACCATACCCGGAGTAGCATTCCAGAGGTAATCGGAAACAGCAGACGAATCATCTTCGTCATAGAGATACGGCACCTTGTATCCAATGGTGCGTACAGTTCTGCCCGGAGAGAGCAGTGGCATGACTTCACCCGTGTTCGGGTTGGTCCATGTTTCAGAGGCGGCAATTTTGCCGAGGGTGACGCGCTTGTATTCGCGTCCATTCTTGTCCGTGCAGATTTCAGTTGCAAGGACTTCAACCATGTTACTCATGTTTTGAGGTACTTTGAGGTTAAACAATTAAACAAATATATCGAATTCTGATATGGCACGTAATCGACTAGCTGGTAAGGGCCGCGTCTATAAGAAGCGCGGCATGACTGCGAGGAGTATCGCAAAGAAGAAGAAGTACGATGCAGAGTATCAGAAGAAACGATCCGCTGTAAAGAAGCGCGTCCAGGCTAACAGAGCTAACCGGCGCGCTGGTACGTATGGCAATGGCGACAAGAAAGACGCCAGTCATACGCGAGGTGGTAAGATTGTGATGGAGTCACAGTCTAAGAACCGTGCTCGTAATGGCATGAAGAAGGGACGTAAGCCCTCTGCCAAGCGTAAGAGTACGCGTAAAAAGTAAGAGGGCCGGCATCCCTGCCAGCCCTCCATCCTTTTCAATCCAATGAGTTACCATTGGTCCGCTTTGGTTCAGGTGCGGAGGGCCTGTAAACGTAGACTACTACTGCCTGCGGGTATGTACAACTGGAAACCCACATCTTTAGCTACTATGCATAACCCTTAATACTTGCATGTCACAAATATACAAGGGAATACTACGTAACCAAGAGGCATATAGAAAGTCAGTATGATGGGGATACCGATTCGTCGTATGGTATGCCACGTTTGAATACCTCGACTGGCTCCAGTATCTCACATACAGAATCAGATAGCTTATTAGCTTTCCAGTACTGAGCAGCAGACATTCTGGCTGCCCAGCCTGTAGCGGCATAGAAAGGAATGCGAGTACGTCTGTCTCTATTGTAGATGACACACTTCCACGTCTCCTTGCTTACCCATTTACCGGAGGTCTTGGCATTGGAACCCATTACTTGTCGTTGGCTTGTTCGTATAAACGGTCAGCACGAGACATGAAGTCTTCTTCCTCATTTGTTATGATGAGATCAGAGTCTTCAAGGTTTGCGGATACACCGCCAAGATTATCTACTGCACGCCGAATCAGCTGTACAGTATCTTCCTCGAGTGTGTCTTGATTTTCACACTCGTGGTCATCGTACGTCACGCAGACTGTAATCCAGACCTCTCCACTAAACTTAGGGAGTACGCGATCTTCACGCGGGTCCATAGATAGTCTTGGTTACGTCCGTGTCATCGTCAGCCCGTTTGAAGGCGACGTCAATGCTCGGAGTGCAGAAGTGAATGCCGTTCCGAGTGTAGTGGTAGATGATGTATTCTTCCATGATGTTTTGAATTTAAGATAAAGGGGCGAGCATTACACCCGCCCCTGTATCACCCCATTACTCACGGTACATCTCGCCAAGAACTTTGCGCCAGTATTGGTCTTCCAATTCTGTACGCTCCCGGTATGAGATGTACGTGACCATCGAGAGAGCAACAAGACCTAAGTCTATTGCAATCTTAATGATGTAGTATCCAATGTTGAGCACCGGATACCAGTCAAACACTACCCCTATCAAGAGTAGAGATCCCAAGAAACCATAGAACAAACGCTCTTTGACTTGGGCATCATACAGCTTATCGCTAAGCTCTATGACTTCGTTGCGAAATACTTCCGCGTCTTCCACACTCAGCTCTGGTGGTTGAGTGGAGAGTTTAATCTTGTGGAGAGGGACGTTGTGTCCTTTCCATCGGGAACCTTTCTCCATTGGTATGAAAGTTTGGGTTAGACAAGTCAGGCCCGAAAGCCTGTTGGAGTGTCGAGGTTGAAAGTCCACCCTTGTGGATGGGAGCCTCAAGTAGGATGTCCACTAAGCCCATGAATACACCACGCTCTTTCTGAATGAGAGCATCGCGTAAGACATTGAGCTTGTGGTTCCGGTTGCAGTTAAGAAACCACGACTGGAATGAGGTATCTGCATCAGTCATAAGCCGCGCAGACAGGATGCTGGCTATTGCCAAACATCGGGTTGTACGCACGAGTATGAGAACTGGTGGTACATGAAGACAAGCATACTATGCAGAGCACAGCAATGAAGACCAGGTACATGGTCAAGAGTGAAAACAGAGAACGTTTCATTGTAACAGTGTTGTTGGTGAAAAAGGATGAGGTAAGAAGAAGTGAGTGAGAAGGTATACCAGCCTTCCAATGAACGTCAGCTTTGTTCAACGCGGTTACTCTTGATGATTATCTGGGTCGTTAGCCCATCCAGCTGGCCTGCCGGACTTCGCCAAATACATTTCAAGTATCACTTCACGAGGCTGCAACTCGATTGAAGTTCACACGTCGCACTAATAGGTAATTAGTGTTTAGGTCGCTCAAACTACTGAGACAGCTAGCCCACCGGAATACACCACGCTTGTGATGCAACCAGCTACTAACTGAACAGTATGCCTTATCCCCTCAGTGCGAGGGATTATTCAGCCACACTCCAGACGGCGGATGATCAGTCCTATGTCTGTTTTACTCCTTCAGAACCTGTCGTCAAGCACAATGCCCATCGACAAGAGTTCGGATTGATTGAACTCATAGACAGAGCCAATCATGGTGATGATATGCTGACCCTCCTCGGCACACCACACTGTACGTGTGATGCAACCGAGAGAGTCAACGGTGTAGGAAGCAGCCATTAGATCGACTTGGCTGGTGGTGCAGTGTACTTCTGAATCAGAGTGTACACTAATGCTTTCTGTGAGATGAGGTCATTCATCTCTTCGAGCTTCTCGCAAGCAGTCATCTCGTCACGAATCTCTTCGAGCGCTGTGTGCTTGTTGAGTAGCTCTTGGCGAATCTTGACTTGTTCAGTCATGTCGCGTTGGTAATCGGCAGCACGGATGTACTCCTCGATGTTGTGAAGTTGTTCACGCTGCGTCTCGAGCGTTTCTTCCACGAAGTCTAAGTTCCACATGGTATTGGGATTTGAATTGAAAAGAGGTTGCGGGTTTGTCTCATCTACCATAGAGTAGAGAGAAAGAATAACTACAAGCTGTCAACACACCCATAAGGAGCTACCCTATGGTACCTTGCTGGATTCCTGTGTGTCTTGCATGTGCACATACTGCTACTGTAATTGGTGTAGCACGCTGTAGTTATAGAAGAGTCACTACACTAGTAGCTATCTCCCATGCCATACAGCGACAAGCTGATGACATCGTTAAATAGTTGAGGAGCACCCTGTAGATGTTACTCTACAAGATGCTCCGGTTCCACTCGATAACTATGAGGTGGGTCACGCCAGCAGCTTACTGGATAGTCATTACAATATTTAGAGAGGAGTGTATGAGCTAAAGCCTCTATGCCTTACGGATGGATGTCATCAATCACATCAAGGAATTCGTCAAGTGGCATGTCTGTAAGTTCAATGCACTTGTTGTTGAGCTGTTCGAAGACAGACAGCAGTTGGTTGTTCAAGTTTGTCTCACGTGCGAGAGCAAGTTCTTGTAAGATGTTCATGATGAAAAGGATTATAGTCTGTAGTACTAGTCGTTGCGATAACCCCCAAAACACAATAAAAAGCTACGCACACACGCTGGTAGGCGCATGCACGTAGCTAATCACTACCGTTGCGATGATAGTGTTACACAAAGGAGCACAAGGCTCCCATTGTCACGCTGGCACCAAGCCGTAGATTTTCTCTGCAGGCTTGGTAACAACCTTCTGGCCGTTCGCATCGGTGTGCGACTCTTCCTTGGTTGTCCACTTGCCGTTGTCCCAAGGCAGCAGTGCAGCACCTTGTACGGTGATTGCGTTTGCAGCCTTGAAAGCGGCATACTTCGTCTTGGCCTTGTTCTCGACCCACGTGCTGGACTTCTTGACGCCGGTGATGTTGAAATCACGCAGCATAAGAGCGTCGCAAAACACGAGGCAGTTCGACAAGGTGGCGCGGTCTTCGGCTTGGAAGGTGATTCCATGCTCGGTAACGCGCATCGGGATGAGTGTAAGTTGACCCATGATAGTGTATTTGGGGGTTTCGGTGTGCTTTGCGGTGGGCAATCCACCCGCACAAGACTGGGGTGTCGTCAATGTCGGGTCTACCGGGGGAGTCATAAGTAGGGTGGTACTCAAAAGCATATTGCCCTAACTTTGTACATGTTGGAGTTGTATCCATACAACGTTCAGATACTTGACGGCTATCTGTTTGTCTTCTATGAGCAAGGGGGCGGGGATGTTGTTATCATCACTACCCCGGCGGGTGAGTACATCACCGGTGATTTAGTAAGCGAGGAGATGGACGACCAAGTGTTTGACTTACTGTCTGGTTAGAACTCTAGAAAGTATCACCTGTTATTCCATACATGAGTAAGTATTACAAGGACGCTTCAGTGCGTAAGAAGATTGATGCTCTATTAGAGATCAATGCATGTATCCAAGCTAATATGGGTACTAAGTCTAGGTACGATATGACCAACCCGCAAGCTGCTGAACAGATTTGGTTTCAGTTCTTGGTTGAGATTCGTAAGCTGGACGAGGATTTTTACAATGCCATTGCTACCATAGAGGAGCGAGAGATGGTAACTAAGAAAATCTATAATAAGCGGAGGTTCCGGGAGACTGCTGAAGCAGACGTATAATATTCCTATATTTCGGGGAAATAAAATGTCATGGAAATTGTCAAGCCCGGGATAGAGTATCGGCTGCACAACTTCAAGTCAGAAACTGAGTACCAGACAGTACGCTTCACAGAGAAGACACCTGTTGGTTTTAACCCAGGCACGACCAATGAAGAGGTTGTGAGCATGCTCATCGATCGTCTATATGCTTTGCAGAATAAGAACTTCTCTGTAGAGAATCAGTGTTGCATCATCTTACTGAAACAAGTCCGAGTGCTGCTCAAGAAGCGCTTGAACCGTAAGATTGATCGCGTGAACAAATACCAAGAGAATGCAGCTGGAGATCAAAACAAGTAAGAAAAGTTTTACTCGCCACTACCTAGAACTATTAAATGGTATCTTGAAGCTGACTCCCCGTGAGTTGGACTCGTTACTATTGTTTTTAGAGTACGACTCAAGCGTAGCCTGTAGTATGCACGCCAGGAAGCACGTAGCCGAAGCTATGAACTTCAAGAGCGTTAGCGTTTTGAACAACTACGTCAAGAGCTTAAAGGATAAGAAAGTAATTTACAAGGACGACCACGGGGTGTATCGATACAACGACATCGTTAAACCTAAAGGAAATCTTGAGTCACTTACCTTCAAATTCGTCGTCACCGAAAGCGCTCTTCAGGCTGGAGTATGAGATTCAACGTCTCGATATACTCTTTGCTTTTGAGCTGCAGATGGCTGCTGAGCTAGAAGGTCAGAACATTTCCTACGATACTGAGATAGCCATAGGCCCCGAACACTACGCAATAACCTACTTCATTTATGCCACGACCGAGTAAACTGATGGAAGAGATAATCCAAGAGATTATTGAAGAGGATGGTGGCACGTACGAGGAAGTAGCTGAAGTAGTCATGAGTCAATTCGCGTTTGTACGCAAACACATGGAACACGGAGCGTTCAGTCAAGTACGCCTTCCCTACCTGGGCAAGTTCTATGTCAAACCCACCCGTCTATACCGGTTGAACAATGCGGTTATTCAGAGAAGAAAGTTTTAAGGTGGTAGTAGATACCGAGCTGAAGCTTATACCCGAGTTCAAAGCGTTGCTCACACGTGACCGGACTAAGGACAAGAAAGAAGCGTTGAAGGAGTTCAGCTACATCTACTTCAACCACGACCACAAGTCGCCATACTACATCTACCCGGAGGACGAGCGGCGCTTACGCGTATCTGTAGACACCGGGTTGGGTGAAACCTATAAGCCGGATGAAAAAGTACAAGCAGCTATTACAAAGTATTTGGAACTCTCGAAGACTCCCACTCTTAAGAGTCTTACGTCTATTCGGGAAGGTCTTCTCACGAGCAGTCGCCTTATCGATTCGCTACGTGAGCGCATTGATGCTGCTCTTGCTGATCCTGAGTTGGAAGACATTGACCCTGTGGTACGCTCCGTTACGCGCATGCTTGAAATCTCTGAGAAGCTCCCCAAGGCCATCGAAAACATCTCAACCCTTGAAGAAAAGGTCCGCAAAGAAGAATCAAACGATACGCGTATTAAAGGTGGGGGCAAGAAAGGCTTATTCGAAGACTGATGCTGACCAACACAACAGACTTCAGTAAATCGGCGAAGCATTTTTTACAGCACGGCTTCTACTGTGGCGACCCGGAGGGCAGTGCCGCATACTATGAGTATTGGGCAGAAGAGCTACGCCGTTGTACTAACGGGTATTCTATAGGTGACGTAACCATCACCGGTCACCACTACTTCTATCTGAACTACGTACAGATAAAGCTGACTGACAAGGGTAACAAAAAGATTCTCAGCTTTCCCAACTTCTGGGATGGGGACTATGAATACTTCTGGTTGCAGGAAATAGCCCGTAACGGGATCAAACCAGTAGAGTATGAACGGCTGAACCTGTCTACTAGGGTAGACGAGGCTCATATGGATGGTGGGCGTCATATGATCGTAGGTAAGGCGCGTCGTAAGGGTTTCTCCTATAAGAATGCTGCACTCGTTACCAACACGTTCAATACGGAACGTAACAGCTATACCCTTCTTTGCGCGTTTGACAAGAAGTACTTGTACCCTAAAGGTATTATGGCAATGGTTACGGACAACATGAACTTCTTAAATGAGCATACCGGTTGGGCAAAACGGCGTCAAGTTGTTGATAAACAGAACCATAGGAAAGCTAGCTACTTGGAGTATATGTCGGGGCAGCAAGTCGAGAAGGGCTACAGGTCAGAAGTAGAGGCCATTACCTTTAAGGATAACCCAGACGCTGCTCGTGGTAAAGATGCCTCCATTGTCATTTTTGAAGAGTGCGGTGCCTTTGACAATCTCAAAGCGTCGTACCTGGCTACCAAGCCTACTGTAGAGGACGGGGGTATCACCACGGGGCAGATGATTCTTTTCGGTACGGGTGGTGATATGGCTGGGGGTACGATAGACTTCGAGAGTATGTTCTATAACCCTGAGGCATACAACCTTCTACCGATTACCAATATCTGGGACGAGGGAGCAGACCATACCACTTGTGGGTACTTCTTCCCATCGTATATCAATAAGATTGGGCACATGGATCATGACGGTAACAGCGATGTAGCTGGAGCGCGTCAGTCCGAAGAAGCTACACGTGAGCAAATCAAACGTGACGCAAAGGATGCCGGCGTGTTGGATAAACACATCACTGAGTATCCATTTACGCCTAAAGAAGCTTTCTTACAGCATACAAGCAACATCTTCCCGACCGCAACCCTTATGGAGTGGCGGAATGAGTTGATGCGCAGCGGTATGTTTAAGTCCTTAGCAGTAGCTGGACATTTGGTAGAGACCAAGTCAGGGGTAAAGCTCAAGCCGGACGACAGGCTTAGACCTGTAACTAAATTTCCTACGCAACGAGGTGATGATACCACAGGTTGTGTAGTTGTTTACCAGTCTCCCTACAAAGAGAATGGTGAAGTACCGCGTGACTTGTACATCATTGCACATGACCCCTACGCACAAGATGGGCGCGGGCAATCACTGGGCGCAGCGTATGTAATAAAGCGTGTTAATAGCATCAGTCAACCGGACGATATGATTGTGGCTTCGTATATCGGTAGGCCGGATACGCAGGATGAATACAACAATACACTATTTTTGTTGTCAAAGTACTTTAATGCTCGTATAGGATTTGAGAATGACCGGGGGGAAATTATTCCTTATGCTAAGCGTCACAAGCTTATGCAGCAGCTCCTACCGGAAGTAGAAATCTTTGACAAGACTGACAATGTTCGTATACGCAAGCTGGGCCGTAGTTACGGTATGAGCATGGGTAGTAAAGAACGTAAAGGTCAGGCAGAGATATACCTACGAGACTGGCTCAAAACTCCACGTGGACGCAATGAGGCAGGCGAAGTAAAGCTCAATTTGCATCAAATATATGATATTGCACTAATAGATGAGCTAGTAAAGTACAATCGCCGTGGCAACTTTGACCGCGTCTCAGCACTAATGGTAGGCATGTTCCACCTTAAGGACTTGCATACTAAAGAAGTACAGGTTGTAGAGCAAGCCAGCAGTGATACTTTTTTTGATCGAGCCTTCTTCTCATAAATCGCATTCGGATGTACCAAATTCCAAAACAAAAAATCGCGCGGTCTAGGAAGACAAAAGAATGGGCTAAGGAGTGCATTCGTGCATTCATTAACCGTTCGTCTTTCAGCACGAGCACGAAACATACGCTTCAGACTTATTACGAAGCCTATAACGGCAATATCCGTGAGGCTGACTACAACTACGTCACCAATCCTTATAACAGTGAGGCGTGGTCAAAGAAGAACTTTCCTGCACGTCTGCGTAACTACAATGTACTGAAGCCTATTGTAGACTTGCTTTTGGGAGAAAAGGCCAAGCGTCCTATGTCATACCAGGTGGTTGTACGGAATGCTGATATCGAATCGCGCTTTGATAAGTACCGGTCGGAACAATACCGGGAGTATCTTGAGCAGCTGTTCATCAACGAAGCGAATGCACAGGGGTTAGAGACCGGTCTACCATCCGAAGAGATGCCAGCTCCCGAAGAGTATATGGAGCAGGTTATGACAGGCTACCGGGACAGCCGAGCAATGATTGGACAAGAAGTATTGAATTACCTCTTTGACTGGCTCAACTTCGAGGATAAGTCACAGAGGTTATTCTTTGATTGGCTAGTGGCGGGGGAGTGCTACACCTACAAGGATGTCTGCATGAATGATGTGGAGTTTGATGTGGTTTCTCCTTTGGACATTGACTATGAGAAGGGGCCAGACACCGAGTTCATTGAAGATGCGGACTGGGTAGTTCGCCGGCAGATTATGAGCATCAACCAGGTAGTCGATCGTTTCTATGATGTGCTTTCTTCTAAAGACATTGATCAACTGGAAATGCCTACCGCTAAATCGCGTGATGGTTATGGCGGAGTTCAGAGCATGTTTATCAATAAGCCTGAGGATGACGAGTCCGACCGCATGGTTGAGGTGTTACACGTATGCTGGAAGTCTTTCAGTCGTGTAGGTATTCTTACGTTTACTGATGAGCTGGGCCAGGAGCAGGAGATTGTTGTAGATGAAAGCTACAAGAAGTCGGATGGTGAGGAAATCACCTACTACTGGGTTAACGAAGTGTGGGAGGGGTATCAGATTGACAAGGATATCTATGTTACTGCTCAACCGCATCCGGTGCAGCGTAATGAGATGAACAACGTGTCTGTCTGTAAGCTGCCGTACAATGGTCGTGTGTACAGTAACCGGCATAGCGACAACATCAGTGTTATTAGCATGGGCTTACCATACCAGGTGCTGTATAACGTTTTCCATTACCGCTTAGAGCTGTCTATTGCCAAGAACAAGGACAAGATTATGCTTATGGAGATGAATACCATCCCAAAGCGTCATGGTTGGGACGAGGAGAAGTTCATGTACTACGCAGATGCTATGGGATTTGCATTCATTGACTCAACGGCAGAGGGTAAGAACAATGAACGCGTGACGTTCAACCAGTATCAGGTACTTGATATGTCGCTTGGTCAGTATATCGCGGCGCAATTCCAGCTTTTGCAAGCAATTAAGTCTGAGTGGGAAGAAATGATTGGGGTCAGCCGTCAGCGTAAGGGTCAAGTCAAGACATCTGACGGTGTTGGTGTTACTGAACGCGCTATTTTCCAGTCATCTGTTATTTCAGAGGAGCTGTTCCGCCGATTCGAGAACTTTATTGAGCGCGAATACTTAGGATTGCTTGATACCAGCAAGATTGCGTGGCGCGAAGGCAAGAAGATGACGTATGTGACAAGCGATTTGCGTACAGCACTTCTATCTATTGACCCAGACGAGTACCAAGAGGCTGAGTATGGCGTGTTTGTCAAGAACAACAGCCGGGAGCAAGACAAGCTCCAGCAGCTCAAGGGTCTTGCACAAGCTATGGCTCAAAATGGGCAGCAGCCAGGTACAATCGCTGAAATTCTTGATAGCAATAACTTCAGTAAGATTAAATCCTTGCTGGCAGAGGTGGATCAGAAGCAGAAAGAGATGCAGCAGCAGCAAACTCAGGCACAGCAACAGCAAGCGCAGGCGCAAATTCAAGCACAGCAGCAAATGGCCCAGCAAAAACAGGACTTCGAAGCCGGTGAAAAGCAGAAGGACCGTAGCCTGCAGCTTGAATTAAAGAAGATGGACTTGGCTACTAAAATTACTTCTGACGCCGATGGAAATGGGCGAAAGGACGAGATTGACCGGGCACGACTAGATGTTGAAAAACAAAAAGTAGAGCTACAACGGCAAAAAAGTTCATAATAATAAATCAAACAGAGTGACGGTAGAATCCGTCATATAATTCGGTATATCAAATACTTTTGTAGCAATGACAGAAGAAAAATCATTAGATCTAAGTCAAGTCAGCGTGGCAAACCTGCTGAATGACGACGCACCTTCTAGCATCCCACAACCGGAGGCAGAAGAAGTAGAACAATCAACTGAAGTTCAGAATGAAGAAGTGGAGGACGTACCACAGGCTGAAGTGGAGGAGCCGCAGGATACCCCTGCAGCGTCTACTGAGGCAGAAGAAACGCCCGAGCCTGTTTCTAGCACTGAAGAAGAAACGGAAGAGCCGGGGGTAATTGACATTTTGCGCGAGAAGATGGGTTACGAAATCGCCGGAGAGTTCAGTGAGGACTACGATGGTGTCGTGAACTTTACTCAGTCAGTAGCAAACGAAATTGCAAAAGAGCAGCTGGATACTGTGTTTTCGCAGTTCCCGGATGTAGAGGAGTACTTACAGTTCCGTTATAATGGCGGAGATCCAAAAAAGTACTTCCAAGCTACAAGTCCAAACGTGGACTATGGAGCTATTGAGTTGAGCGATGAGGATGTCAGCATGCAACGTATGGTTGTACAAGAGTTTTTGACGCGTCAGGGGTATCAACCGGATGAAGTGTCTGAAACAATTCAAGAGTACGTTGAAGCAGGCATTCTTCTGAACCAAGCTAATCGCAGCTTAGGCCGTTTGAAAGTCGCTCAAGAGAAAGAAGCTAAGGAGCTTGTGGAACAACAACGTCAGCAAGCAGAAGCGCAGCAAAAACAAGTTCAGCAACAATGGGGAGCAATCCAAGATACCATTGAGCGTGGAACTGTTCGTGGCTTCCAAATTCCGAACGCTGACCGCAAGAAGTTTTTCTCGTGGATGAGCGACGCAGTTGACAACCAAGGACGCACTCAGCGTCTTGTAGATAGAGAAGCAATGGACCTGGAAACCCAGGTAGCCATGGAGTATCTGTTGTGGAAGAAGTTCGACCTCAACAAACTCGTTAGTAATACCCAGAATACCAAGAAGGCCCAGAACCTTAAGCAAAAGTTGCAGCAGAAGAAACCCGCTAACCAGCGGATGAAGGGCGGTCAAACGTCCTACAAGGCACCAAAGAAACTTCCATCATTGAAAGATCTTTTATAACCTTTAATACAAACCCTTGAATCATGTCTGCTGACAACATCAAGAAGCTACGTCTTTACGAAGACACCTTCAACAGCTCGTCCATGACTGATGAGAATAGCCTCGCTGCTGCTCTCCTCACGCAACCGGACGTGCTTTCTCCTGTAATTACCCACCTCTCCGGCCAGGAAGACAAGCGTTTCCCGCTTTCTTACTTGACTGAAGGTATGGGTGCAACTAAGTACATCAACGACGTTGAGTATGATTACCCAGTGATGGGCCGTATGAATAAGGCACTTGAGTGTCTTGCTCAATCGGGTACTGGCACAAACCACACCCGAGTTAAGCTGACGTTTAATGAGCGTTGGTTTGTCCGCCAGTACATCATCGAAGCTCCCGACGGAACACAGCTCCGTATCATGGACGATCCCACTCCTGTGGCAAACGGCTATGAGTACAGCTGTCAGTTCGTGAACTCTGATGGTGTTGGTGATTCCTCTGGTACTGCTTTCCAAAACAAGTTGTTCGTTCAGTTGTACGCACCTGCTGCAATGAGCGGATCACGCGGAAACGAGAGCCACTGGGTCGCTCCGTCCAAGATGCGCAACCAAATCAGCTTGATTCGTAAGTCTTACGCATACGAAGGCAACATGCCTGACCGTGTGGTGAACTTCGAGTTCAATGTTGGTGGTCGTTCTACTAATCTCTGGTATGACTTTGAAGAGTATCAGCACATGCTCCGTTGGAAGGAGGAGACTGAATACGCTTTGTGGTACAGCCAGTACAACCGGGATGCTAATGGTCTCATCCACCTTAAGGACGACAACGGTAAGCCGATTACTCTCGGCTCCGGTGTGTTCGAGCAGATTCCGAACGTTGATACGTACTCTGAATTGACGACTGCAAAGATTAAGTCTGTTGTCCGTGACGCTCTCTATGGCGCTACTGACGCTCAGCAGATGAACATCGTCCTCTTCACCGGTATCGGTGGTATGGAAGAGTTCGACAATGCTATGAAGTCTGAAATCTCTTCAGGTACTTACATCAAGAACACTGACCCTGCTAGCTTCATCAGCGGTAGCGGTAGCAACCTCCAGTTGGGTGGTTACTTCACTTCTTACCAGCACATCGATGGGCATACCATCACTGTTCGCCACTTGCCTCTGTTTGACCACGGAGCGAAGGCTATGAACAGCGATCGTCACCCAGTGACTGGTTTGCCGCTCGAGTCTTACCGTATGTGCTTCCTCGATATGAGCACCTACGATGGTGAGGCTAACGTTCAGTACATCTCTCGTAAGGGCCGTGAGCTTATCCGTTGGGCTGTGGCTGGTGCAACTGTGCCTCCTGGCTTCGGCGGTAACGCTCTTCGTGCGACTGACGTGGATGGTTCATCTGTTCACTTCATGAAGGAGTGTGGTGTGGCAATCCGCCGCGCTACGAACTGCTTGCTCCTCGACTGCGTTAAGTCGTAAGCAGGTTTTGGTTAAGATGGGGGGAGGTGTGTGGCCTCCCCCTTTCTCTTATAGTAGAAAATCATTAGATAAAATAGATCATGTCTTCACATCTCATTACAATCAATCGTCGTCCTAATGCGACCAACCTCCCAACGGAGGTGTACAATGAATCCAAGCGTAAGCTGGGTTCCGTTTTTACAGCCGGTGGCGATATTATTCGCGGGCTAACATTTGCAGAGCAGAAACAATATCTGCCGGAAATCCTTGGCATTAGTCCTACAGACACGGAGTTTAGCCGTAAGTGCCGGGAGTACTACTTGAATTTGAACATTGAGGTGCCTATGGGCGGCCTTGACTTAGAAATTGGACTTGATGACGAGGGGCATCCTTTGAATGTCATCGACTATATCAAATACAAGTTTGCCTTAGCTCACCCCTTTGTAGTCCAAGACGAGGCTGAATTGACTGCAAGTAAGCGCATCCAATACTATATTAGCGATACGCGTAAAGAGTTGAAAGAAGCCAGTGCAAACTTAGTGGTGCGTAAGGACGCATACAAGGAGTACATTAAGCTGTCTGACAACGAAGACCGTATGAATATGGTCCTGCATGTTTATGGGTACAATCCCAAGACTATGACTAAGGACGAGAAGGACTTGCAATTAGAAGAGCTGCAGGAGGACAATCCACTGTACTTCCTCGATATTTGCAAGGACAAAAACTTAGAACTGACCGCGCTTATCAATGAAGCGTTGAGTGCAGAGGCCCTTCGTCGAGTTGGCAACAGTATTCTAGATGGTGATATCACCTTAGGAAACTCGATGGAAGAAGCCGTTCTCTTCCTGAAAGACAAGAAAAACTCAAACGTATTGACGGCAGTTAAAGCCAAGCTAAAGGCTTTCGCATGATATGACCGTTCAAGAGATGCACTATGCCGTAGACCAGGGCCTACAAAAGGTAGGTTCCTCGGTCTACGACTACTTCTTACCTGAGGAGATCGACTTTTGGTTGAACCGGGCACAGGAGCGTTATATTAAACACCGTCTCTTTGAACGTACAGACCCTAAGAAGATTGGGTTTGAGGGTAATGTTAAGCGTATGGATGACCTCCGTATGCTGATTACCGTTGACTACACTGATGGCGTCAATCCTAATAATACGGTTGACTTCATTGATTTCGATTTGCCTATCGATTACATGTTCTTGATTAATGCACGTGTATCAATGCATGTGGATTACTATGGCTCGACTACTAATGATGACGACCCGGAGATTACACGGGAGGTACGGATTGTTGAGCAGGACAAAGTATATGCTCTTCAGCAGAATCCATTCGGTAAAACCAAGCACGAATTTCCTATTGCAGTGATTTATGATGACGAGGTTCGGGTCTTTCAGAATAAAGAAAGGTTTATATTAAAAACACTGCACCTTGATTACCTGCGTGAGCCGGTTGACATTACACTCGCAACAAGCGTAAATTGCGAGCTAGCAGAGCACACGCACCACGAGATTGTTGATCTAGCGGTGAAAAGCATCATCGAGGCCATTGAGTCGCCACGATACCAGACTACTTCTATTGAACAACAACAATCCGAGTAATGAATAATCTCATTTCTACACTAGTCATTGAAGCTCTTGATAGCGATATGGCTGATCAGGCTGGTGCAACAGCCACAAGTATTGCTAATGCTGCTGCAACGAATCGTTTAGCGGTTCAGCGTGATGGCGCTTTTGCTGCTGGTAACCTTACAAACACTACCGCAAATCAGCTTATCAAGCTTAGTGCCGCGACAACTATGTCAGATGGCACTGTTTCTGTAATGTCTACGTCTGAGTTCAAGCTCGGGGACATTATTGCATCACACTATTCTATCCCAAGTGCAGGTACTTCTGCTACTTACACGTTGAATTATACCAATGCTGTTAAAGTTGGCGGTATGTTCTTCTTGCGTTTAGAGCGCCGGGACGGTCAGGGTATCAATGACTCTGAGACATACTCCGGTGAGACTCTCGCAAAGCTCGTCACCGCATTCACGGATCGTTCTGAGTTTACTGAGTTTGGCAATGTTACTTTGAATGCAGCTAGTGCTACTTCATTAGAAGTAGTCGTTGCAGCAAAAGATGTCAACTCTGATGTGCATATCAGCGCAAACGACGGTGTTTCTTTCACTGACGTAAACCCTTCGGATAAAAAGGGTTCATTGACTGTTGCTAAGGGCTTGGAGAAGTCTGGGTTCATTACACAGGGGGCTTACAATCAATATGGCTTCCCAATTGTGGTTCCTGAAACCTCTACTGCTGCAGGACAGGACTACGGTATCTACACTATTGAACTCCGCAAGAAAGTTGGAGGACGTTTCGTATTTGAGACTATTAAGGTTTTGATTGCGGATGATGAAGCCAATGGGCAAAAGACTGCTCAGGCTATCAATAACCTCTTGGGCTTGACTGCTGCTGATTCTACTGCACCGACTGCCGTTACTGCTACATCGTTTGTTACTGACGATGGTGGACTGACTGCTGCAGGTACTACTTACACTGACGATGCTGCTGTTGCAATCTTCGTTAAGGCTACCGGATGTGAAGTTGGTACAACCATTACCATCACTCTGGACTCCGATGGTTCTGAAGCAGATCACGTTCAGAGCTTCTCAGTTACAGAAGCCTCCGATGTATACGCTATTACCGGCGTTGATTCGAGCGACTACGCAGAAGGTGCCGTCATTACTGCCAAGGCTGTTCTTACCGATGCAACCGGTAACGTGAGTGCTGCTGCCTCGACTGCCGGTACCGTTACTATCGCATAATCCCTTAATACTCAATAATCATGTCTCATACTAAATTTGTGGCAGTCAGCAATCAGGCATCCGGTGCCATTGCTGGCAATGCTCCTACCGCCACTACCATTGCAATCTTGGAGAACGATACTCTGACTGCAAGTGGTTCTTTGACCGCTATCTCTAGCGGTGCCGCTAATACTTACCAGGTTCTTTCTGCAGCCGGTAACTCTATTCGTTTCAAAGGTTCTGATGTTGTCAGCGCTACTCGTGCTGCTTACAGCGCAGG
>Ga0070746_10000861_pt1 | contig 18224 bp, 16 predicted proteins | sample VirMetDEL_Mar_21_FD_77016 | JGI IMG/M metagenome (GOLD analysis project Ga0070746, IMG submission 77016) | Aqueous microbial communities from the Delaware River and Bay under freshwater to marine salinity gradient to study organic matter... | ecosystem: Environmental > Aquatic > Marine >...
ACAGAAACAGTAATTACAAACAAAAATACTAACGAGACTTACGAGTCTGAAGAAGCGTGCACTGCGGACATTGAAAATCCAGATACGGATACTGCAGAAGAGCATATTCAAAGAGATGTAACAATTTTCGCACCACGACTTGCTAGTTTGGGTGCATCAAATAAGAAGGAATAAAATGTTAAAAAAGATTCTACCAGTTATCGGAGGCGCAGTAGGTTTTGCTTTAGGTGGACCTATGGGTGCAGCTATCGGTACAGGGTTAGGATCAGCAGCAAGAGGAGATAATCCTTCCAACGTTGCAACCAATGCCTTAATGGGTTTTGGTTTAGGAAGTTTTGCTACAAGTGCAGGATTATTTGGATCAGCCGCTACAGAAGCAGGCAAGCAAGAAGTAATAAAACAAGGAGCTACTGATTCAGCTAGAAGATTAGCTGAAGAAAAAGCTAAAACAATAGCAACAGAACAAGCTACAAAACAAACCTTAGGACAAAAAGTTATAGGTGGTTTTAAAGATATGAGTCCTTTGACTAAAGGTGCACTAGGGCTAGGAGCTATTGGTGCGTTAAGTTCAATGGAAGAAGAACCAGAAACTATTGGTGCTCCCGCACAAGTAGAACCAGGTAGCCAAGGTATGTTAAATGTTGGTTTACCAGGGGTCACTTATTATGATGAGACAACAGGAGAGTATGGATCATCGACACCTACTTATCCCACCTATCGAACATTAGCCGGGGGCGGTGATGTTATGGACAATTTTCCTCGTCGAATAGGACAGATCGACGGCCCGGGAACAGAGAAGTCTGATGATATCCCTGCAATGTTATCTGACGGAGAGTTTGTTATGACTGCTGCTGCAGTTAGAGGACTTGGGGCATTGAATGGCGCAGATAAAGATGATAAGTTAGAACAACGTCGCAAAGGCGCTAAGATGATGTATGATATGATGGACAAATTTGAAAGTAGAGTAGCGTAATGGCAGAAGAGATTATTCAATATCAACGACAAGCTCCCTTTATTGAACAGAGAGCAGAAAAATTATTAGAGTCAGTATTTGGTGCACAAGGACTAGCAAACATTCCACAAGATGTCCCTGCACAGCAAATAGCACCATTAACACAAGCACAACAAACAGCTATTGAACAAGCACAACAAGGTCTTGGTGCTTATCAACCATTTTTACAATCAGCAGGGCAAACAGTCGGTGCAGGACTTGGAGCTATTGGTGCTGGAATACAAGCACTTGATCCTTCACAAGTCGGAACTTATATGGATCCATATCAACAACAAGTTACACAAGAAGCATTAGCAGAATTAGATAGACAAGCTGCTATGCAAAGACAACAAACTTCTGCACAAGCAGTAGCTGCAGGTGCGTTTGGTGGATCACGATTCGGTGTCCGTGAAGCGGAAGAAGCGAGAAACTTAGCACAAGTAAAATCACAGAGAATTTTTGAAGATTTATCACGAAACTATTTACAAGCCCAAGCGGCACAAAGAGCAACAGCACAACAATTAGGAGCACTAGGCACACAAACACTAGGTGCTGCTCAAGCACAATCAGGATTAGGTTCTTTAACACAACAATTAGGTGGTGTGGATATTAACAGATTATTAAGTGTGGGGGGTGTTCAACAACAGCAATCACAAAATGTGATGGAAGCTGCTAGACAAACAGAGTTAGCAAGACAACAAGAACCATTTAGAAGAGTTGGATTTGCTTCTGATATTCTACGAGGCGTTCCTACATCACAGATTCAATATACATCTCAACCTTCTCCATCATTATTTCAACAAGTTGCAGGTTTAGGTATCGCAGGTTTAAGCACATTAGGTGCGTTAGGTGGCACAGGAGCAGGCGTTAGCTTGTTATCATAATGGCCATATTAGATAGACCTTTATTTCAACGTCGACCAACCAAAGATGAACTACGTCAGTATGGCATTCCTGCCTTTGCTAATGGTGGTATTGTAGTTCAAAAGTTTGCTAAAGCAGGTGAAGTTACTATTCCTCCAGGGTATCAATATGATGATAAAGCACTTGGTCAAACAACAGGTTCTCCTACAGCAATGGAGACTATTATGGATCCTAAAAGTTATACACCTATGGTTGAGAAATATGCTGAAAAAGGAGCAGCTAGTTTGGAAAATCGAATTGCTACTCTAGAAAGAATTATTGCCAATCCTGACTATTATGGGGAAGAGAAAGTTGCTGAAGCACAAGCAGAACTTCCAAAATTAAAAGCAGAGCTAGCTGAAAAAAAAGCAACTACAGGTACAGAGAAACAAAAAATAGAAGCTACTTCAACTCCCGTACCAGAAGATATTAAGAAGGCAAAAACAACAGAAGATTTAAAAGAAATACTAGTAGGTCCTGAAATACAGGAAGCTGTAGAAAAACAACAGAACGATGATGATCCTCTTGGACCTGAAAAAGATAAACTATCAGAACTAGAGGCTATGGTAAGAGAAAGATCTGATATCTATAAAAAGATTTTAGGCGATCCTAGAGAAGGATTAAAACAACAAGGACTATTACAGCTAGCACAATTTGGTTTAAATTTAGCTTCTGCCAAAGGAGGTAATTTTGCAGAGAAGATTGCTAAATCTGCTAAAGATCCATTACAAACTTTTGCAGCTCTAGGTAGAGAGGCTATAAAAGACGAAAGAGCAATCGACATGCTAGCAATTAAAGGTGCAGAGGATGAGTTGGCTAGAACTCAAAAGGTTGGAACTTTTGGTCAATTAGTAAATGATATACTTCGCAATAATCCTGGTATGGATAGAAAAGATGCCGTTAAAGAGGCTTATGATTTAAGTCAAGCTAAGAGTGGTAAAACTCCACTAGAGATTAGAACTGAAGCATACAATATGTACTACGCAGATTTTGTTTCCAGAGGCGAAGAGCCCGCTGACGCTAGAAAATTAGCTAAAGACCTTGTTGCTAAAGATTTTGGAATCACGGAAGAGGAACAAGAAACCACTGAACCCGAAGTAAAAAGGGTAGAGTAGAGAGGCTAGGCCATGGCCATCTATGAATATCAAGGCGAAAAGTTTGAATTAAAAGACGGACTATCTCAACAAGAAGCCGAAGTAAAAATAAAAAATTTTTTAAATGAAGAGGACGAGGCAAAAGAAGATAAGTCTCCCGGCTTTTTTAAATCTTTCTTTGCAGGTATAGCATCAGGTGCTTTAAAAATACCAGAGGGTTTTGTTTCTTTAGGAGCAGAACTTATTGATTTAGGATTAGATACAGACACAGCCACAGGTGTTGAAGAATTTTTTGATAAATTAAATCCCTTTGAAGAAATAGCAGAACAAAGTTTAACAGGCAAGCTAACCGAAGGACTTATACAATTAGGTATACCAGGAGTAGCGGGCTATAGAATAGGTGCAGGTCTCGCTAAGAAAGCAGTTAATGCAAAAAGAACAGGTCAATACGCTGATAAAAATATTGTTGGAAAAAGTTTAAGAGAAAGACAAGATATTGATAAAGATTTATTTAAACTAGATTTAAAAAGTAAATTAAAAATTGGTGGCGGAGGATTATTAGGATCAACCGTTGGTGAAGGATTGGCATACACCGAAGACTTTGGAACAATTGGAGACACAATTGGAGGTCCCACAGAAACAGATAAAAGAGAAGGACTAGAAGGTAGAGAGGAAGCCTTTAGAAAATTTACCAATCGTTTTAAGTTTGCAGTAGAAAGTGGAGCCGTCGGAGCAGGTCTTGGAGCTACTATCTCTGGTATATCACAAGCTGTAAAGAAAACACCTTTGGCTAGACAATTTGATCGTAGTCCTCTTCAAAGTAAAATAGGTGCAGGTTTAAATAAACTTACCTCTGATGGTGTATTAGGAGGCAGAGCCTTTAATATTTTAAAAGATGGAGATCAAGCAGCAACAACATTTGTTTTAAAGTCTCAACAAATAAGTGAAGATTTGGGACAACTTGCAGAGAAAATTGCAAAGCAAGGTTTAAAAGTTGCAGGTGGCGATAAACAAGAGGTATTTACTAAATTTACAAAACTAATAGATCAAAGACTAAAAGATTTTGGTGACTTCAAAAAATCAGATTTTGTGGTTGATGAAAAAGGACTTATTGTTGATGGCCCTGCAGCAAACACCTCTTACTCAATTCCAAGAGTAAAAACAAAAGTCAATGCGAGGGGTAAAGAGTTTGAAGTTAATAACCCTGCTTTTCAAAAAAGACAAAGACTTCACGACTATATGAAGAACACTTTAAAAGCAACTGATGATGACATAACACAATTAGAAAATTTATTATATGAAAGCAGATATCAAATAGATTTAAACTCTTTAAGACTTAACGAATCATTTTTAAAACCTCTGATTAAGGAAGCTAAAGATGTTCTTGATGAGGCTAGCCTACCTCAAAAAGAATTACGAAATGTTGAAGAGATAAAAACAACACTCGAAGAATTAAGCGACACATTCTCTAGTCAGTTAGGTAAATATATGAACAGAGAATATAAAATATTTAAAACAGAAAAAGGATTGGTTAATAAACTATTCTCTAGTGGAGAATTTAAACCTACGGCAGAAATAATTGGAAAAGCTGAACGTGTTTACAGAACTGCTATAACTCAAGCTTGGAAAAATAGTGAACGAACAAAAAAAGCTGCGGTAGACGCAGTGGAAAGAAGAGCGGCGCAACGTCAAACACAACCTATGACAGGGAGAAGAGATCCTCTAATAGAGAGAGAAAGAAAAATAAGTAAACAAAAAGCTATTGATGAAGAACTAGATCGTATGGCTAAAGATTATTTTGAAAACACTGCTCCAAAAAAAGCTGCTGACGCAGTAGAACTAATAGTAAGCACTAGAGGTAGAAGCTTGTTTGAAAAGCCCGATATAGGTATGGCAGGTTTTAAAAAGTTATTAAAAGATGAAGCAAAAATAGAATTAGATGAGGGAGTATTTAAAGAAAGAACTTTAAAGAACCCAGTTATTAAAGAACTATTAGGCGAAATAGAAGATCCTTTTTATAATGTTGCTAACACAAACTCGAAGCAAGCACAGATCATGGCTCAACTTCAAACTCACAATAAACTTTATCAAGATACTCTAAAACCTAGTGTTATACCGGGAGCAGGAAGGGGAGTAAAAAGCACTTTATTTTTTGACTCAAGGCAAGATGCTGTTAATGCTATAAAGAATTTACCAGAATACAAAGATGTTTACATAGATCCTGATGACATAGTTCCTATTAAAACAAACAACGCTGATATTGTTCCTAGTGTATTAGATGGTAAATTTACTTTTAAAGCCGTAGCAGATGCGATTAATAGTGGGGATCAAGCTTTGGCTGATAATACTTTAAATAATTTATATAAGTGGATGGTCTTAATACCAAAGAGTTTATCGCAGCAAGCTAAAACTATTTATTCTCCTTTCACTCATATTCGAAACGTGATATCTGCAGCTTTATTTACAACCATGAATGGTAACATTTTATTCCAAAACCCTGCTCAAACAGTAAGACTTTTCAAAGAAGCGTTTAAAGACGTCACAGGTAATAGTGCAGTAGATAAAGCAAGAAGATTAAGAAACACTCGTTTAGGAATCAATGGCACAAACCCTGTAGCAGGAGAGGCAGATAGATTAGCTAAAGACGTAGGAACAGATTTCTATACAGGAAACTTTAACGAAGGCATGAATAAAACTTTAACTAGCGTTTCTAAATTAGCAGAAAAAGCAAGACGAGCTTATCTAGCTGAAGATAATCTATGGAAAAATTTTAATTTCGAAGCAGAACTAATCTCTGTGAAAAATAACTTTGATACACTAGGAGTGACAGCAGATAATATTTTTGATCCTAAAAACCTTATGGCGTACAGTAAACTTCTTGGTAGAAAAGTAACAAAAGACGATCCTATCTTTGACAGAGTGGTAGATATAAGTCCTGATGGTAAATTTTTAAATATGACTGGAGGAGTTAAAATGGAGGGGGATAAACTATTAGAAACTTTCTATGAAAATATGGCAGCTCAGATTACCAAACACAATATACCTAACTACGAATATGTAGGAGAGTTTATTAAAACATTAAGAAGATTACCTCTTGGTACCTTTGTAGCTTTCCCCGCTGAAGTTATTAGAACAGGATATAATACCATTCAAAGAGGTTTAAGAGAATTACAAGTAAAGGGTTTTAAACAAACAGGTATGAGAAGATTAGCTGGTGTTGCCACAACAGCAGCAGTTGTCCCTGCAGGTTTAGTAGAGTTTGGTAAGTCACTAGCTAATATGACTGATGATGAGATGAGAGCACTTCGAAGCTTTGTTCCCTCTTGGTCAACCAATGGTTTGTTAATGCCTATTAGTAAAGATGAAGAGACAGGGAAAGTAAAATACGTAGATTTAAGTTATATCTTTCCTTACGACACTTTAATTCGTCCTGTTAATACAATTTTAAATGAGGCGTCAAAAGGACAAGCATCTGGAGAAACTTTAAATAAATATTTATTAGACGCAGGAGCTACAAGTTTTTTTGAATTATCAAAACCTTTTATTTCAGAGTCTATTTTCTTTGAGGCTTTTGCAGATATTGTTGCTAGAAACGGTAGATCAAGAGATGGTCGTCAAGTGTTTAGAGCGGGAGATTCTACAGGAGAAAAAATTTATAAAGGGGGAATGCATGTTTTAGAAACATTTTCGCCTGGTTCAGTTAGTCAAATAAATAGATTATTTAAAGCAGGAACTTTTGGCTTAACAGATAAGAGACCAGATAAGTATGGACAAGTTTTTGATATGAGTGATGAAGTTGGTGGTATCTTTGGATTCAGAGCAATAGAAGCTGACCCTGTCAAAGCGATGCCTTTTATCGTAACTGACTTTAATAAGAAGAATGACAGTGCAAGAGCATCATTCGTTGGTGATATATTAAAAGGAGGCTTTGTTTCTCCTGCTGAAATCGTAGATCAATACGTTAAAGCGGAGAGAGTAAGATTTCAAAATTTTAAAGAGATGCACAATCTATACAAAGATGCTTTGTCTTTGGGAGCAAAAAAATCGAAAGTAATTAAAGAGTTAGGTCGTTTGACTAAAAGAGAAAGAATGTCCATCATAAGTGGTAGATATTTACCATACAGTCCAGGTCAAGGTGTAAGAGACGCATTTAATCAAAACTTTAGAGAACTAAGACAAGAATTGGGTAGAGATATAGTCAATCCATTTAACTTAGCTTTTAAAGAAATCATGAAAATTTATAGAAACAATATAGGTGTTGACGTCAACGATGGTGATTTTGACTCGACCTTTGTTATACCAGAAGGATTTAGACAACAGGAGATTACTCCTCAAGCACCACCCACGACTACTGGATCACTGACCACATCTAGCGGACCGGGGACCACGGTCACAGGCTTTGGAGGTACACAAAACCTTGATTCTACTTTTGCACGTGATACATTAATAGGCGATGACCCAATTTTACAAGATATAGCTAATCGAAGGAATATATAATGGCAGTACCAGGCGAACAAGAATCATTTCAATCACAATCTTTTAGTAGACCTACGCCTAAAAGAACAACTACTTCAGGAGTAAGTGACTCTAGAAATAGATTAGCACAAGAAAGAAAAGAAACTCGTCAAAAATATTTCGGTGATAGAAAAGGTGTATCTCCTTTACGATTAGATAAAAGAAAAACACAAGCAGATTTAGTCAATCAATTTAAAAAAGATTTTTTAAAACCAATTGAAGGAGTTACTCAAGGACCTGAGGGTTTTGGTAGATATACAAGGAAACTAGAAGCTGGTCCTAATGTGGGATTAGAAACATATCGTCAACAAGTAGCCAACAAATATGGTCCTACTTTTAGAGAAATAGGTAGTGATGTAAGATATGGTCTTGGTAATATAGCACAAGGTTTTGGCGATCTTGCTGTATCAGCCATGAGTGGTGATACAGGTCTTATTGGTGCAGTGAAAACTGTAGGAAATTTTTTCTTAGATCAAGCTAATAAAGGCTACGATGATCTTAATGATGTTCAAAAACAAATATTTGATAAACAAACAAACTATAAATTTGCAGCTCAAGCTGCCGAAATACAAGCGGTGGAAAGAGCGAAAAATTTAGCAATCGAAGCACAGAACGATGCTTTAGGATTAAGTGCATTAGCAGCTAGTGGAGCAGATGCAACAGATACTTCCGCAGTGGGAGGCGGTGGTCTTTCTAGTTTTGTTAATGAACCTATTGGTACGTTTGGTGGAAGCACTATGGGCCCAAGAGTTGCTGTAAGAGATATACAAAAAGAACAACTAGACGCAATGGACATTGGTTATGTAGAGTCTGGTCAATTCAAAAAAGATTTACAAAACTCAGGTATTCTATCTGTGGATGATCCGTCAACACAGGAACCTTTACCTGATAGCACAAAGATACCAGGATATAATGCTACTATTGGCACTTTAAAGGAAAGATTAAAAGCTCAAGGACTTGATGACCTTCAAATTCAATCAGCAGTTAATGAAGTTACTCAACAAATTTTATCTGGTGAATTTACTGGAGATTTCGAAGTAGAAACAGGATCCACGACAACTAATGATCAAGCCTCAGTAACTGATTATAACAACCCTGTAAATTTAATGGATGTCGGGCAACAAGGAACGACTGGAGAAACCTATGGAGACGGATTTGCAATTTTTCCAACTGCTCAAGAAGGTATAATGGCAGCTAAAAGAGATTTAGCTCTTAAAACAAATAGATATGATGGCAACGTAGATCAAATTATAGGGGAGTTTTCTCCTCGTGAGGATAATCCGGATTCTTTTGATAACTATGTAAACTTTGTAAAGCAGGGAGTGGGAGATACTGTTGATCCGGGAGAAGAGGATGAACTACTAAAAAGAGTTATTCGATTTGAAAACAAACCAGAAGTTGCTAATCAATACTTAACCATGGTTGCTGATGGAGGAATGATAGATAAAGAACTTACAAATTTGCAAAACGGTTTACAAAATATGTATAATGGTGTACCTTCTGTTCGAAGAAGATGAGAATATTAACACACGTAAGAAATTTATTAGCAAGTTTCTTTTATAGAAGAAAGGAAAAAGACCCTCATGAAGAACACTGGGGTATAGGATCACAATGAATACAATTAAAATTACTGACGAATTAAAAGCGAGAATACGTGACCACGAAGGTTGTGTAGACACTGTTTACCTAGACAGCTTGGGAAAAGCCACGATAGGAATCGGGCACCTAGTACAAGCACATGAAAGAAAAAGATTTAAAGAAGGCGTTAAAATAGATCAAGAGGAAATAGAAGATCTATTTTTAATTGATCTCAATAGAGCCTGTGCAGGAGCAGAACAATTAATATCAGAAAATTATAGAGGGGATAAAAGACTCCCTCAACAAATTGAACATGTATTAGTTGAAATGGTTTTTCAATTAGGAAAAACAGGTGTTTCGAAGTTTAAGAAGATGTGGAAAGCATTATCAAATGGGGATAAGCAAGAAGCTGCTAGTCAAATGAAAGACTCCAGATGGCATTCGCAAACCCCTGTGAGATGCGAAGCCTTAGCTGAAATTGTTGCAAACGCTTAGAGTGTTCTCCTAATAAAATTAGGGAACTGACCTTCTTCCTTATAGAATCTATAAGCTGCGTACCAATCTTTTTTATATTCTGATTGGCAGAATTCTTTTATTGACTGATCCTTATCTTCTTCCTTGAAGAAGTTTAGGAAATGATTTTTTGCTTTATCGGTTAAGTTAAACATTATTATCTCCTTGATTATTTCGAGGAGAATATAATGCTTATTTTTCTTTTTTACTTATGCTTTTTTGAGACGCTAGATGTTCTTCTATAGCTTGCCATACTTCTACATTAGACCAATGTGCTTTGACACAATCAGATATATCCTCATGTAAAACTTTCAGCATTTTAATATCCATAGTCACCGGACTACCAGAATTATCTACAATATGTTTTATTTCTTTTTTTGTTAAGCTGAGTTTAAGTTCTCCACTTTGATACATTATTCTCATTTAATATTTCCCCAATTTTTCCCTATCTCTGCATCGCATTTGACAGGTACGTGTAGTTCAACAGCAGACTCCATTATCTCTTTAATCTCTTTTACCTGGGTCTCGCTGGCTACGGAGACATTGAGTTCGTCATGTATTTGAATCATAGGAATAACCCCTACATCCTTCCACAGATTCACCATGGCTTGTTTGGTTTGATCTGCTGCTGAACCTTGTATTAACCTATTCAATGCACGATAGGTACCTGCTCTTTTTATTTCATTCCAACCCCAAGTCTTTAAGGCATTCTCTTTGGACATCATTCTCTTGTCATGAAAATCCTTGTTTTCATATAATTCAAAACGACAACGGCGTCCGAGCAGGGTAGTGATATATCCGTTTTGTTCGGTATATCTTGTAGCTTTAATAATAATATTGTTTAGGAAGTGAACATTGTCATTGTATTTTTGTTTCAATGCTTTGGCTTGTTCGGGACTAATATCTAGCGAAGCTGCTAATTTAGCTATTCCCATACCATACATCAAACCAAGTCCAATTGTTTTAGCTTCTTTCCTTGAAATTTGTGCCATATCGGCTGTAACTTGATGGAAGTCCTTTCCTTCATGGAAGAACTTAATTAGGGTCTCAGCGCCCTCTAAACCGTGTTTTTTTGCGTAGTGAACTAGCAATCTAGGCTCTTGTTGCGAATAATCGAGAGATGCCCACTTTTCTCCCTCTTCTGGTAAGAATAAGGATCTGATCTTAGGGCCAATCGCTTCGTTTCTAGCTGGAACCTGTTGTAAGTTAGGATTATTCATGGACAACCGCCCACTGACCGTGCCCCCAAACTCTCCCTTGAGTTGATTAATCTCAGCATGAATACGACCATCAACTTGATGATTGAAAATAGAATCAATGAAAGTGGTGTGAGCTTTATTATATTCTCTAGCTACTGATAAAGAATTAATCAAAGGATTTTTACTTTCTTTCATCGCTTCATTACTAATCTTCGCTTGTTTGTTTACCTCTGTGTACTCATACTTTTCCCCTAGCTTATCAAATACTTTTTGAAGAGAAGCTGCTGTATATATGTCTGAGTCATCAATTTTAATACCTGTTTCTTCTTTAATGTTTTGATAAATCTTTTTTTCTTCTGACTTAAAAAACTTCTTTGTCTTTTCTGCTTTATCTAAATCAACACGAACACCTTTCCAACGCATCTCAATTAGTAAACGAAGTAGATCTGTTTCTAAATTAAAGACATCAGTAAGTCCTTGCTTTTGTATTTCAATACGTAAAAATTCCCAAAGCTTTAATGTTAGCCGGGTATCTTGTTCCGCATAAATACCTGCATATTCTACAGGAACTAAATGCATATTCTCAATTGCTTTGAAGCCGTGTTCTTTTCCAAAGTCTTCTAAAATATTTCCTTGTTTTCTCTCTCCTAAATAATCTTTTGCTAAATTGTTTAAGCTATAACTAAATCTATTCTCATCAACCAATGGAGCTGCTAATAATGTGTCATAAATTTTTGATACAGTGCATTCAACACCCCAACGTCGAAGCCAACCAATATCATAAGAAGCGTTATGACAAATAACAATTGGATCTTGTTTAAATAATTTACGAAGCCAATCCTTTACTTGTTCTTCTGGAAAATTTCCCCCTCTTGCGTGACGTACAGGGAAGTAACCATCAAATCCTTCAATTGAAATAGCGACACCGACAACAAAACCTTTGCCCGTGGCCCACCCGCCACCTAATTTTTTAATCTCAGGGTCATAAGTTTCTAAATCTATAGCTACTTGTTTTATCCCAGTAACATTAGGAAAGCTTGGTGGTGTCCATTCAGGTTTATTTTCTTTCTTTAATAAATCCATTTGTTGTTCAAATATCATCTTAGTATCTCCTCAAATTCATATTGTGAAGTTGATGGAATAATAAATAAATTTTCTTTTGCTCTAGTCATTCCTACATAAAAGACTCTTCTTTCATCATCCCTATTCACAGTCATTCCATCAGCTATTCTTTTGGAGATATCAGTAAACAAAACAACATTCTGACTCTCTCCTCCTTTAGCACCATGGATTGTTGATAATCTTAAATTAGATTTCTTATTAAGATTGTATCCCCTTCTAATTATTTGCCTCATGTAAACAAGTTCTTGATCTCCAATACCATTCAAAGCAATGTCCCAAGGAGTTTGAATGTTTGTATTCAATCCCCACTCTTGAGATAATTCTTGATACGAATATTTCTTTTCCTCATCAGCACCTTTCATCTTTTTGAATCCACGAGCAATACCATTCTCCCCTGATTTAATATATTGATACATAACTTTTACGTCAGGTAAAGAAACTTCTGAATTATTTTGAAGAGTATTCCAACAATTAAAAGCAATAAGCACTTCATCTTTAATGGATAGTTTATTGTTCTTCTCAAATAAATATCCTTTACTTCTTAAATCATTAGCAATTTCATTAAGATAATAATTAGTTCGACATAAAACTAACCACTCATTTTCTCTAAAGTTTAATCTTTCATAGCTAATGTTAGAAACATTTCCTAACGCTTCACGAGATTTCCATTCTTTTGGTATTCTATTTTTTACCTTACCAATTAATTTATTAGATCTTAAAAAAACATTTTTAGGTATTCTATAGGACTGATCTAAAACTCTCTCATGACATTTCAAGTTAATCAACTTAGATACATCGGCACCACTCCAAGAATAAATAGCTTGATCATCATCTCCACCAAGATAAACAACTCTTGCTTGATCCATCATAATTTTTACCATGTCCCATTCCACAGGTTTTAAGTCTTGAACCTCGTCTACAATTAAAACTTCTAACTTTGGAGACTCGTTTTGTTTTTTAAACTCTACAATCAAATCAGTGTAATCGAATACCCCTTTGGCTTTTTTAAAACGATGATAGTCATGAGCCACTCGTTGTAATCTTTCAAAGCCCCCTTGAATGTGGCCTGCTCTTTTATACTCTTGATGTAGTGTCGTATTCTTTACCCGGTATAAATCAATTAAATGAAAGCCATCAGGATCTCCCCACGATGGATTACCCATAGAACGTAAAGCAGGAGATAAATCTACACCATACTCTTGTTTAAATTCTTCAAAGTCTTGTTCTTGAATCATGTCAGTATGCGTGCAACCTAAGAACTGATAAGCGCAAGAGTGCAATGTTCGAAACCACTTAAACTCTTTTCGATCTATTTTAAACTTATTAACTGCTCTAAAAATGGCTTCGTTTGTAGCTTTTTTAGTAAAAGAAAAATATCCAATTCTGTCTGGCTCTAAATCTTGTTGTAAGTTTTCTTCTACGTATTTTAAAAGCGTAGTTGTTTTACCTGTACCGGGAGGACCAATAATTTTGTAAACGTGATCTAAAATGGTATGACCTCTTCTTCTTTTTGTTCAACAATATCTTCTATCTTTTCAATCGAGTTGAATTTATCATTGTCCACGAACCAAACCAATTGCCCTGGTTTATTATTAAGTTTTCTTTTTGTGCAATCCCCACCAAGACCTCGAATAAATACAGCTACTTGATTGGTAGTTAGAGCTGCGTGCTTTCTGTTTCGCATGTACTCTTGCAACTGATCAATACGAAAGAACACTTTGTTTTCTTCATCGTCCACGAAACACTGCCCATTGAGAATATCATCAATGTCCATAGCGTTTGCTTGATTAGAGATGTATTTTGCTAGAACAATCTTGAATTGACCTTCTGGTGTCATCTCTTCATCTGTTTTAACGTGAATAGCTTTTGAAACTAACGAAGTAACAAAAGCATCATGATCAGTTCTTGACATCATCGGAGGCATTGATTTAGTTTTGACTAAACATTTTTTTCTAAACTTATGTTGATCATACAATTCTTCAACATTACATACAATTGTGCTCTCTTGATTAATAGTTATGTGATAAATAGCATCATCACCATCTCCATATTGAGTGACGTTACCAACATCTGTAATCACACTATTCTCACCAATACCAAATTTTCTTAAACGACATTTGGATTTATTACAGAAAGAACACATTGGTTGATCTTTACATTTATATCCCCAATCTTTCTTATCTGCTTGTTTAATAACCTTTTCAATTTCTCTTGGTCGAAGTGCTTCCTCAAAATATTCATGATGAAATTTATGCACTTCATCTTCAAAAGACTCTCCATACTTCTTCTTAGCATAGACCGCATATTGAAATAAGAAGTTGTCTCTACTACCTTTTTGTACCTTACCATTCTCTGTTAGGTAGGCTTCGATGCAATAAGGTGCATCAGAAAAAGCAGAATTTTGTTTCTCTTTTTTAAGAGATAATTTTTTTAATTCGTCTAGAGATAAAGATTTCTTCTCTACTTCTGCAATGAAATCCTCAAGACCTAAAATATTTCCTTCGTCACTAAAAGCATATCTATCTGTATGCTCCAGTCCGTTGTGATATGGCATATTAAGAAAACTACCAACTTCCCAATCAGATTCATTTCCTTCTCGTAATAATTTTTCTTGCTTAGGAAACACCTCACAATGCCCAAGGCCCATGAAAGAAGCAAGTTCTCTTATCTTATGATGAACAATACCTGCAGGCACATACTCTTTGAAAAACAAAAAGATGTGAGCGCCACCACTCTTGGATTTACTCACAATAAACGGCAGCTTTCGTTCTGCTAACTTGCGAGCTATCTCTACATGATCAAGGGGATATTCATCAACGTCAATACACCCCCATTTACATTTGTCTTGATCATTAATAGGAAAGATACCTAGACTAGGCCAAGATCCTTTTAAATGGTTTTCCCAAAGAGAATCCTCAACGGGTAGCTTTCTAATGAAAGTTTCCCCTTCTGTTTTGTTATCCTCTCGAAGACTCTCTTTAGGAGTGAACGTGCCATAGGCACGCTCTAAACCAAAAAAGATCTCTTTGAATTGTGAGACCCTTTGTTCCATTTAGAATGGAATGTCCCCAGATTGTCCTTCAGAACTTCCTTCCTCGTCATATTTCGCAACCACTTTACCTTTTCTGACAGAGTCATTAAAAGCAGAAGCAGTGTCAAAAATATCCTCATCGCTGAGAAATTCATCTTTAGTGATCTCCCAACCATACCAATTACCTTTATCGTTTTTCTCAAGTCTACTCTTAAGAGTATAGATACGATACCATGATGGGGCTAAGAATAGTTTTTTAGTTTTAGGGTTTTGAATAAACTCATTCTTCAAACTATATGCCCAATTTCTTGCATGCTTCAATCCTGTCTTTGACATAGATAAGATTGCTGTTTCTGGAGTTGCATCACCAAGAATCAAGACATAGAAGTTTGCTGTTTCTTCTATGTAGTTTCCATTTGGTAGTCTGAACTTTCCATCATCACCACGTACTGCGTCGGTCGGTTTGTTCTGTGGAGTAAATACATTCACAGGAGCACTTGATCCTGTTCCTCTTTCCTGCCACTCTGGCCACTGTTTTTCATAGCCACAGACAACTACTTTAATACCATCTGCACCATATACATTATTGCTAGCACTATTAAAGATACGACCTGCTCTTGCTCCATCTACATATTTGTCATGACCCTCTGTCACTTCATCGGAGTTTGACTGTAGAAGTTTCAATCTAGGTGTAGGTAAATCGTCTGTAGTCACAGTTTCTAAACCTACTCCTGCTAATTTTACCAACTCTTCCATTTTAGAAGCGGGTAAAGTTTCTGCCTTTGTGGTGACAGCACCATTTGCTTTATTATTTGTCATTTATTATTTTTCCTTTGTTATTTCTTTTGTTCGATCTTCACTTTTTTAAAAGTGTAAACTCCAAATTTTTCTTGATCAACAGATGTCATCGAACCCTTGGCAATCTGTTCTTCTAATAATTTGGAGAGTGTATTCCAAGGCACTGCTTTCTTATTGCTTGGGTACAGACCACGGTCTTGTAACTCATGCATAAGATTGCTTGCATCAGAATCTTGGCCACGTCCAAAGGTCAACTCTACTTTGTTCTTAATCACATCATCAAGACCTAGTTCTTGTAATCTAGAAAAACAATAATCTTCATTTTCCATTGTGATGTTTGCACGTAGTTGATCTTTGACGGAAACTTTTGAACCATCTAATAGTGTTAAAGATTTAACACCAGCGGTTTCAATCATTGAAGGAATAACTTCATTTTCTAATTGAAACTCTCTGTCTTTAAGCTGTTTAATTTCAGCTTCTTTGTCAGTAATGCTTTTACGAACATTATTTAATTCGTTACAAGCTTCGCCAACATCTTTTACATCTGAGCTATCTAAATTATCAATTTGAGATTGCTCTAATGCTTTATCTAATAGACCCATTTTAGACTCCTTATTTTAATTCTATTGTTATAGGAATATATATAGCACTCTCTCTGTCCCATTTCAAGACATTAAAATTATTATTTGTAATTTTTGCAGCTACAGCACAGATAATCCCAATTAATACGGGGTCTCCCATCAATAATAAATAATCTTTTGATGTGAAATCTTTTAGTTTTTTTTCAATTGAAAATACAAATCGAGAAGAATTTACCTGAATTTGTTTTGGATTTTCGAACATAATAATTGGTGTTCCAAATCTTTCACAATCAGAAATATCTCTGTAGCCACCATTCGGTAGTTTTGTGTTTGTCGTTACGTATACTTTATTCATTTTCTATCGTTTCTTTTATTGCTAATCCTATCAAAAAAGGAATCTGTGGTACAACAGAATTTCCTAAACATTTAAGTCTGTCCACCCTTTGGGGTACCCCATGAGCCACTCTACCCACATCGGGTTCAACGTCCCACCATCCAAGGGTTTCCTCACCTCGGGATGATTGCCCAACATCTTTTGCATTTTTGCACCCGGTCTTCCGCAAGCATCCTCGTTTGCTGTTGGTGTCGGCCACATCTGAACTGCAGCTTTGAGATTGTGTTGCACTGCTTTGTTTATTCCTTTTCTCTTTATCAACGTGTCCAGGTTCTCGTCCCCCTTGACTCTCGGTGTCGGCCATAGTCTCGGCTCTCTCACTTGATCCTGCAGTCTCACTTGTATTGGTTGACCGCTCGGACGTTTCAAATGACCAGAGTCCAAAGCTTTCTTTATCCCCGGAAGATTGCTCCCTCCCGCTACTGCGTCTGGAGTTCGCCACAACCCAGACTCTTTCTCTTTTGTGGTTTGCACCGATGCTAGAAGCTGAAATACTAAATGTCCTCGTGGAGTAGTCTTCACTCTCCAAGTTCTCGAGTACGGTGTCGAGACCGAGTTTAATATGCCCACCAACGTTTTCTCCAATGACCCAAGTAGGTCGGAGTTCTTGGATAAGTCTAAACATTTCTGGCCAGACGTGTCTCGAATCTTGCTCACCTTTTTGGCTACCTGCGACGGAGAAAGGTTGGCAAGGATATCCTCCTGTGATGATGTCGATGGTATCAATTCCGTCTGTTTTAAGTTTGTCATAATTTAATTCCTTTACGTCACCATAGATATGTACATCTGGAAAATTCTTTTTTAAAATTTGCTGACAGTATTTATCAAAGTCACAAAATGCGACTGTTTGTACTAAACCAGCAGACTCTAATCCTAAAGAAAATCCGCCTATTCCACTAAATAAATCTAAGTGTTTTAACATTCTATAATTATATCTATAATAGATAGAATATTTAGAGTAGTATTTCAACTATGAAATATTTTATGTTGATATGGTTATGTTTAAATGATCCTGTTATCTCTCTAGAAAAGACGTGTATTCAAGAACAATATGGAACTACCTTTAATTCTTTAGAAGAGTGTAGAGTGGCAGCTAATTATATTTATAACAATATAAAGAACCTAGATTTATACATGACTTCTTTTTGTTCTGCAAAAAACTTGACAAGCATATAGGTTATCCTATATAAAGAAATTAGAAAGTAAAAAACTATGTACCCGAATTTTAAAACGAAACCGTTTAATCATCAATTACAAGCATTAGGCTGTAGTTGGGACAAAAAAGATTTTGCCTACTTCATGGAAATGGGAACAGGTAAATCAAAAGTATTAATTGATAATATTGCTATGCTCTATGACCAAGGACAAATCAATGCAGCTGTAGTGATTGCGCCCAAAGGTGTGTATCGTAACTGGGAGCGATTAGAAATTCCTAATCACTTACCTGATCATATTCAAACAAGAGTGACTACCTGGGTGGCACCCAGTTCACGAACAAAAGAAGAT
>Ga0070746_10000866_pt1 | contig 18190 bp, 9 predicted proteins | sample VirMetDEL_Mar_21_FD_77016 | JGI IMG/M metagenome (GOLD analysis project Ga0070746, IMG submission 77016) | Aqueous microbial communities from the Delaware River and Bay under freshwater to marine salinity gradient to study organic matter... | ecosystem: Environmental > Aquatic > Marine > Coastal...
CGGGTTTATTCATAGAACAATCAGGCTTTAGATTCGGAGTAAGAAAGACATGAGCATTAACACGACAATCAACTTATATGATGCAGACAACCCGCAGAAGATTCAGAATATTAATACTGCAAATCAGGTCGTAGACTTTTATGCGGATCAAGCACCCGGAACAGGTGTGTTAGGAGTCATATCACCTGAAAATCCTGATAATATATTTGATACTGGTAATTTTATAGTAAATACCAATTTTTCATTACCTGTATATAATACTTCTTTAATACAGGCGACCTTAACTATCCCGTGTTACAAATCAGACATATATAATCAATCAGAACTAAACAGACCACCTTTTGCTTTCGTTGCTAGTAGATTTGAAATGACAGAACTTGTTGACAATCCTCCTCCCGGTGTTGATGTTCCAACCAGAGGAGATTATGTTTTATTCACTCAAGACGACCTACCTTATAAAGCAGGGGACAAAGGAGGTTACACAGGAAGTACTTGGATTAGATATCCAGAAGGAACTCCTGTAGACATACCTATACAGCCTAGTCAGCCAGAAAACACTTTACGGGTTTCTGTCGAGGTGCAAGACATAGCCGATGCTTCTTTGTATAGTTCCTACAGTCAATTCAATTCATTGACTAAAATTACTGGGGTTATTGCAAACATAAGCACAAATGGTGTCTCCACAGTTGATGTTACACCTGTTTTCAAACAACTTACAGATAAGTCTAACTGGAAGAAAAACAACAACGTAAATCTAATTGTAAGACCTACAGGTGTAGCAAAACTTAATAGAGAACCATTTACGACAGTAAGCAGTGTCGATGAAATGTTAGCACTACCAACAGAATTTCCACCGAATCAGGATATACTTGAGTCAACGGCTAGAGTAGAAACAGGAAGCGACGTACCTCTTCTCGGAACAATACCAGTTCCAGATGACTATGTTGGCATTGGAGACAGGGTGGATATCAAGATAGCACAAGGCTCTGACATATGGATAGACCAGCCTTTTATTTTGACGGCAGCAAACCTAGTAGGTAATAGTACTGCTGTTACTGGCGTAGTGGTCACAAGAGATACTCCATACTTTGGGGTTTCTGTTCTTAGCGGTATCATTACTAAAAGAGAAGACGTTAATATTCCGATTGTGACTGAAGGAGACTATGTAATATTTACAGAAGAAGATGCTCCTTATGAAATAGGAGATAAAGGTTCTTACAACGGCAGCACATGGATCAGAGAACCTAGTATAAACTACATCGTTGATACAGCGGCTCGATCTCCTTCTAATTTCCGGTTGTTTGTCAACTTTACTCCTGTGCCACCAGATATTGTGCAAAATATAAGAGTTGAATCAGCATTTCGTTCATTAGATGTTTTCTGGGAACCACCTTTAGATGATGGAGGTTCTCCAGTAACGGCTTACAATGTACAATGGAAAGAAGACGGAACCAACGATTGGTTCAGTCTGGGCGATGTATACGATACGTATACCACTATACCCGGATTAACACCTCAAGTTTATTACTGGGTAAGAGTTAGAGCGGTGAACGCAGCAGGTGCAGGACCATACAATACAACTAACGTGCCATATGCACCTAACAATACAAACCCGGCTCCTATAGGTTCTTTGGACTTCAATAGTGCTAATCCAATTAGGGTTAGGATTAGAAGAGATTACAAGGCCAACTGGGACGCAGCAGACCCAGTTTTAGCCATTGGGGAGCCGGGATACGAATTAGATACTCACTTTCTTAAAGTGGGAGATGGACTTACTAGTTGGACAGGACTTGAGACCATCGAAGTTCCTGATAGTACAATTAATTTCCCAACACCCGCTGACACCATTTTGACTATACAGGACAATCCTGCTGGTGACCCTGTTTTTACTGTTAATCTAACTAACAATTCACCTTTGTCGTTAGTACAAGGTTCTGGGCTAACCCTCGACTTTGATTCTATAAAACAATCAGTTAAGTTTTCACTGTCTTCTACATTTGACCCAGTATTTAGCGGAACTATATCTAATCCCCAATCTACAGGGACTCCGGGTACTGTCAGTTATGATGATAAAAGGATATATCTTTGTGTAGAGCAAAACCAATGGAAGAGGATATTACAAGATATACCTTGGTTTGACTTTGTACCATTGGCAGTTTCAAATTTTGCTGGAGCCTATGACAGTGAAACAAAAATTCTATCTAGCGGAAACGTATTAAAAGTAGAGACTGACTCAGACCCTTATCCAGCACTTGCTGGAACCCCATTGGTAAATGATGGGTTTACTCAAAGAGGTGGTTTTAGAGGTGGGTATATACCACTAGACAAAGATGTTGAATATCCTATAGAATACAGAGGAGGAGAAAACACCTCTAATCCTCAACCTATAGGAACTGCACCTATTGCTGTAACTGTAAACGGTGTTACAATTAAATCTCCTTCGTATGCAGAAAGCATTGACATATTCCCACCGCCTCCTAATTTTACTTACAATTTAGTGTATTGGTCTTCGTATTTTGGAATGGATGACTGTAACGGCTTAGTTATGGAAGATAGACAATATATATATTATGGTTCTGCTTTTGTTTCTAACTGCTGGAATACTCCAAAGTTTTATGAAGCAAATACTTACTTTAATAATACTGACTATCAAGGAGACCATATGAGACATGGGGATGGTCATTCGAAAATTGTAGGCTTGGCTTTTGATGGATATCCTATTTATGGTCCGTTTGGATACACTGATCCTTTGGACTCTTCTTCTGCTATAAAGAGAATGGCTTCTTCTTATCGAACCAAACCACTAGATACTCATAGACCGCCAAACTATAAGTACACAGATGCATACGGAATAGAAGACATAGGCTATCCTCTGCTTGCAGGGGCTTTTGTTGAAGATTACGAGTATATCTCTTTGTTAGGAGATTTAGACTCATATAACGGTCGATACTGCAAGACCCCAGACTATCCAAACGGCACTTATGCGTACTTTTTGACATTTGCTGATGATGGTTTGCTTTATCCTGCATATCCTTACATAATAGGTTCTGGGACTAGAGAGCAACGTAGTGTATTATAATATATAGACATTTCACTTTTGAAAGGCAAAAATATGTTTGACCACCTTATCACACCAGCATTTAAGAATATTTACAAAGAAGCAATCGACACTCTTATCGTCAACAGCACCAATTCATTAACCGTACCTTGCAAGTTTATATATGACAGCGTAAAGCGTGAACCTTGTCCTAATTGCGTTTTTGACCCTATCCAACAAAGATCACTAAACAAATATAACGGTTCAGGCCCAGCACCTTTTCCTGACCAGAGCATATGTCCAGTATGTGCAGGTTATGGATTTAGTAGTGTGCAGAATGAAGAAATTGCTCATATGGGAATTATATTTGATAGTAAATTCTGGATGAACTGGGGTTCTAATTCAGTTAACATTACAGAAGGCATGGTGCAAAGTTTATCGACCATTAAACTGTACAATCAAATTAAAAGATGCAGGGAGATGATTATGGACACAAATCTTTCTCATCTTGGTAACTATAACTATACAAGAGCGGGTGAGCCAGAACCAGCAGGTCTGGGAGATCACATCTATCTTATTACTATGTGGAAGAGACTATGAAATTTACTGTAGACGTTAAAGAAAATTCTACGACTATATCTAATGATATAGCAAAAATTATACAAAAAAAGATGCAAGGTGCTTTTAGCGAAGCGACCGATGAGATTACTAGAAATTTACCTTCAGTAGTTATTGGTTCTCTTAAATCAGAACCAGAATATAATGCCTTGCGTAATGGAGAGTTAATGTATGAATTTGGTTTAACTAATGCAGTAAGCAAAGTCGATGCCATACTACAAATTTGGGCAGATAATATAGTCATTGAGTATAAGCCTCCAAAGTTACAAGGATATCAAACAGTGGGGTATTATAGCCTAGAAATGATTAAGTCAGACTATTCTGATGTTTTAGGAGACCCACACGCACAGCAATTAATCAAGGACGGTCAGTTACCTTGGTTAGAATGGTTGCTAATTAGAGGAGGAGATATTTTAGTGCAAGACTACGAGGTTAAATTTGGCCCTTCTGAATACTCTAGGACAGGAGGTGCTATTATGGTTGAAAGTTCAAAGAATTATAGAGTATCTTCTAAATATGCAGGAGACATAGGAAATAACTGGGTAACTAGAGCAGTAACAAATGTAAGCAGACAAATAGAAACACTTATAACTAATTCTCTGAGAGGTAAATTATGAATGAAGATTGCTCTTGTGGTAATGACATAGGCTTTAGTAAAGTCGATGAAATTGGCGATAGCCAGTTAATTAACCAATTAGAAGAAAATATGAAGGCTTTTCTGCAATGGGGTTTCCTAGGAATAGGAGGCTTTGTGAATGTTAGTATGCCTACAGAAGGACATTTTGGTGGTTCTTTTGATAGGCTGCACGTTTCTTCTCTTCCTCATGATTCTGAGGGCATGATATACGAAACATGGAAAAAAGACCTTGTATATCAAACAGATGTTTCATACAAAGGGATAGAACCTACTTCTATTAGCGGTCTCTATGTCGATGATGTGTTTATTCCCGGTCCTACTGGAGACCAGCAATATGGTTATAAAATTAATTACCCATTGGGTCAAGTTATTTTTAATCGTCCCTTAGACGCTAATTCTAAGGTTAATATGGCGTATTCTTATAACTGGATACAAATATATAAAAGCAGTGCTAGTCCTTACTGGAAGGAACTACAGGAACTTAGTTATAAGCCCGGAGGTGCTGACAATGGACATAACACGCCTCCTCCACCAGCAGACGGATGTACCCCTATGCCAGTATTTAATGACAACTGTAAGTACGTAAATCCAATTTTACAGAATCCTAGTCAAAATCCAGAGAGCCAGCCACCGTATAATAACTCTATCGGTCATGGCTTGCAAATGCCTTGTATTGTAGTGGAACCTGTAGCAAGGAGCAACGCAAGACCATATCAATTAGGTTGCGTAGATCACTGGATTGACCAAGATATTTTATTGCACGTTTTTGCTGAAAATGGCATAGACAAAAATAGAATTTGTGACATTATAAGGCTACAGAAAGATAAAACCATCTGCCTGTACGATCAAAATAAAGTGGTCAATAGTGGCGTAAACCCATTAAATTGGGATGGTAGTATTAACCAAAACGGTCTAAATTACCCTGATTTAGTAACAAATAACGATTATATTTTTGCTAAGTGCTTTTTCAAAGACATTAAATTAATGGATATGGAAAGTCGCAATAAAAATTTATATTGGTGTACAATAAGGGTAACAACAGAGGTTATCTTGTAGTTCAAACTACATTCTTTTTCCATATAAACCAAATCTAACTAATTACACTGGGAGATCAACATAATGGCTAATAATAGAATTTTTTACGCTTGCCACAATGTTCAGATTGTTGGACCATCCGGCACTGACGAAGCAGCAAACGAATCATGGTACACTATTCAAGGTGCTCAGAGCGTGGGCATGAACACCTCGTTCAACCTAGAAGCAGTTTATCAACTCGGTCAGTTGAGTCTTTATGATAACTATGAAGAAACTCCAGAAGTTGAGATCACAGTTAATAAAGTACTTGACGGTATGCCAACAATGTACCAAAAATCAATGGGTCAGGGCGACCTAGCAAGCCTTGCCAACAATCGTTGTGGTATCAAGTTGAATATTTATCCTGATACAGATGTCAGAACAACAGGCAAACCTGTAGCCTCTGTTTTGTGCGAACCAGCATACCTTAGTTCTGTAACCTATACATTCCCAAGTGAAGGAAATTTCACAGAAGAGTGTACCTTTGTTAGCAATGATAAGATTTGGCTCAACAAGGAAGAAGAGGATGAAGCAGAATACAAACCGTGGGAGGATGGAGTAGACAGTGCTCCTGTTTCACAGTCTCCATCTGGTATTGGTATTATGCGACGACAGGCCTACGATAAGTTCGCCTCTATTCTACCAACCGGAGATAATAAAGACATACCAACAAGATACCAAGGCAATGGCGGTATTCCTGAAACTATGCGTTTCAACAACATTACTGTCAGTCTAAACCTTGGTCGTGAAGAAATTCGTGAACTTGGTCTTCGTCAGCCTTTCTATCGTTACGTCAGTTTCCCTGTTGAAGTAACATGCGAAATTGAATGTACCGCTAATACTGGTGACATGGTTGGTACAAGTTCTGGTGCAGAAGGATGTAACACTCCTAAACTTCTTGCTGAAAAAGAAATTCACCTGAAGTTCTGCGACGGCATGGAACTTGACCTTGGTATTAAGAACAAGTTACAGAGTGTTAACTACACTGGTGGTGACACTGGTGGTGGTAATGTTCTTATCACTTACAGTTACAGTAATTTTAATGACTTTACTTATACTGGACCTAAGCAGGGTCTTAATGTTACTGTCAATGAAAGCAATGTTAACTACAACTCTGCTAAGTTGAGTGCTTCTGGTGATGACGCTAATAGCAAAGCACCTGCACCAAATGGTCCACAGGCAGACCGTGGAGTAGCAAATACTCCAACGGATACCACATCACCCTGAGTTTATAATTTTAAGAATTTAGTCGGAGGATTATATGGAAGAGATATTTCAACACCTTGGGCGACTGTACTACGATGTGGTGCAGTCGCAAAAGGTTATAGAACAATTAAAGCAACAATTAGCAGAAAAAGAACAAGAAATCAGTGCTTTACAGGAAGCCAATAAGACAAAAGATTAAGGATTAACGTGGATGAAGACAGAAGAACACAGTATTTAGTTCACAGGATACTATCTGGTACTCTTATTTTTAAGAGAAAAGGAAGAACCTTAGAACTACGAAGTCCATCGCTGGAACTTAAATATATGGCAGATGTTCTGTACAAGCAAAACTATGAACAAAATATTTATGAATTTATTTTGAGAGAAGACATTAGACCTCTGTTGTTAAAGGCTGGCTATGTAACTCCTCTTCATGATGAAGACGTAAAAAGAATAAAGAAAAAAGTTGATAATTTAAAAATACAATTATATCAGAATTTTTGGGACAGAACTAAGACTCGAAGAAATAGACAGTCACTTGCAAGTGCCAAGAACAGACAAGAACAATTAACTAGTAATGCCTTGTCTCTTGACCACTTAACCCTTGAGCATCATTGTGCCTTGCAGTCAATGCAGTATATTATAAAAAATACTTTATATGACTTTGAAAGCAAAGAATTGGTTATAAACGAAGAGACAAGCAACAAAGAATACGAAGATTATTTGCACTATATTAATGAAAACAGTATAGACGTAGAAGAAATTAAAAAAATTGCAAGAAGTGAATTTTGGAAAGGTTATTATTCAGTCTGTAAAGAAAACAGTTTCCAAGAAATAGGAGCACTAACACACGAACAAAAGACCTTGTACCATTTATCTGTGATGTATGAAAAAATAGCAGAACATCCAGATTCTCCTGATGATGCGGTTATTAATGACGATGACGCATTGGATGGATGGATGTTGTTTCAGCAAGATAAAATGAAAGCAGAAAAACAAAAGAGTACATCAAAAACAGATAAGATTGGCAGTTCACAAGAAGTATTTTATATGGCAGAAAACAAAGAACAAGCAGAAGATATACTAAACCTAAATACTGTTGAATCGATGAATATACAGAAAGACAGAATGAAACAGGTAATGGGTTCTGATGCTCCTGTAGAAGATCAGAATTTACAAGATGTTAAACTAAGAATACAAGAAGGCCTACGCAACCAACAAAAGAGAGTATAATATGTCAGCAAGCAACGATGATGTTTCTAAACTTATAAAGAAAAAATTACAGACCACAATGATTGGTGCATTAGCAAGATTTGAGGAAAACTTCGGACATTTATGGGGTCATTTTAAAGACCCTAACGAACCACTGACTCCAGAAGAAGAAAAGTTTGCAGACACTTGGGATTATACCAGAAACCAAATTTTAAATCAGGGTAATAGTCAAATCAGAAACATAGACAAAGACCTTGAAACTAATTTTGGAAACACAAAGACAAGATACTATTATAATTTCGGGAAACCTAGAGAAAGAGGATAATATGATTACAAATGATTTCACAGCAACGGTTGATGGCAAAGAAGTAGAATTTACTGTTATTAGTCCTTCTAATGCACACTATATAGAAGCACAAAAGCATTATAACAATGCTTTTAGTGACGCTATAAAGTCTAATGCTATTGTTCGTGCTAAAATGGAGGATGTTTTAAAAGACCAAGGACTATGGGATGATCAAAAACAGGCTGAATATACTAGTTTGGCATCTCAAATTAATGATTATGAAATGACACTGAAAAAAGGCGGTATTAAACTCTCTGAGGCTAAAAACATAGCCTTAAAAATGCGTGAACTACGTGGAAAACTACGTGATCTCATTGCTGTAAAAACCAGTTTAGACAATCAAAGTGCCGAAGGACAGGCTGATAACGCTAAATTTAATTATCTGGTATCTGCCTGTGTGGTGTATAAAAGTAATAATCAGCCCTATTACAAGAACCTTGAAGACTACTTGAATAGTCCTTCAAATCAGGTTTCTTTACTAGGTGCTAAACATTTAGCAAACATGCTTTATGGACTTGAAGACGACTTTGAGAAAAAACTACCTGAAAATAAGTTTTTGACCAAGTATAAGTTTGTGAATAAAGATTTGGAATTAGTTAACAAAAAGGGCCACAGGGTCGATGATGAGGGCAGACTTATCAACGAATGGGGTCGTTATGTTAACGAAGAGGGTGAATACGTTGACAAAAACGGAAATTTGATAGACGAGACGGGGGATTATATTGTCGATGAAGAACCTTTCTTGGATGATGATGGCACTCCTATTGTAGAAGAAGAAAAGAAGACAGAAGAAACCCCAACAGAAGAACAACAGGATGAGTCTATTGAAGAAAAACCAACGACAAAAGCAAAAAAGCCAAGGGCTAAAAAGCCTGCCGCTACAGAGTAGTCTTATTCATATGATGTCATTAGGATCATAGGAGAACTGATATGGCATCATTTGATATAACTGCACAGATTAATCTACGAGGACCAACGAATGTCAAGAAAATCGCTGCTGACATTCGTAAACAACTTGGTGCTATCAAAACCAATGTAGACCTCAAGATTGATCCAAGTACAGCAAAAAATGTTTCTGCTCTAAATTCTAATTTTAAACAATTAGATGCTACACTTAGAAAAGTGACTGTTAGTGCCAAGGACGTAGCAACCCAACTAGGGGCTATAGGAACATCTCTAAACAGCATCAATAGTGCAGCAAACACGACCACCAATAACCTGAACCAAATGCAAAATGCCAGCCAGAAGGTTGCAACTGCCACCAAACAGGTTTCCAAGAACGCACAAAATGCAGCAACAGGACTTCAAAAGTTTGGTAAAGATGCAGGAGGTGCAATTAAAAGAATTATTGGCTTTCGTATTGGAAGTGCAATATTCAACGGCCTCACCTCTTCTATATCAGACGGCGTAGCAAAATTTATTGAGTTTGAAAGAGCACTAGCCAAAGTACAACAGGTAACAGGTTCTACTAATCTACAAATAGAAAACTTGTCTAGGTCAATACTAGATTTTTCAAAGGCTACTGGTGCAGCCGCAAGTAGTCTTGCAGAAGTTTCTGTTGTTTTATCACAGGCCGGTCTTAGTGCTAGAGAAACCGAAACAGCACTAGAAGCATTAGCAAACACCACACTGGCTCCTACGTTTGGAGATATCAAAGAAACCGCAGAAGGTGCTATTGCAATTTTGAGACAGTTTGGATTAGAAGCAGAAGACCTTAATGACGCACTAGGAAGTATCAATGCTGTAGCAGGTCAATTTGCTGTTAGTGCAAGCGATGTTATTGTTGCTGTTAAGCAAGCCGGTGCTGTATTTGCTAGTTCAAGTAAAGGTGTTGCAGAAAGTGAAGAAGTGTTTAGGCAGTTTATTGCAACCTTTACTAGTGTTAGACAGACTACGCGAGAAAGTGCAGAAACTATTGGTACTGGTCTTAAAACCATTGTTACCAGATTGCAGAGACTAGACACTATCGAGTCATTGAAAAAGTTTGGTATTCAGTTGACAGACCTTGAAGGCAAATTTGTAGGACCGTTTGAAGCAATCAGAAGACTAAGTGAAGGTTTGCAAAATCTTGATCCTAGAGATATACGTTTCGGTGCTATCATTGAAGAACTCGGTGGTTTCCGACAGGTTGGTAAAGTTATTCCTTTGATTCAGCAATATACTGTTGCTCAAGAAGCACTTAAAACAGCACAAGAAGGTACTGGCTCTATTGCAGATCAAGCGATTATTGCACAAGCCACACTAGGTAAACAGTTAGATAAAACAGCGGCATCTTTTCAAAGTTTAATTACCACAATATCTAATAACGAGTCATTGCAGACTATTGCTAAAACAATACTAAGTATTGCTAATGCTGCTTTCACTTTAGCAGAGGCTTTAAGTGATGTCTTACCTGCTTTGCTTGCTATATCGGCAGTTCCTATAGGTAAAGCACTTGCTGGTGCTGGTAGTTCATTCCTTTCAGGTTTTTTAGGTAAAAACCAAGGAGGTCCAATACCTTTTGCAAGAGGTGGTTATGTTCCCGGTCAAGGAAATAGAGACACTGTACCTGCAATGCTCACTCCCGGTGAGTTTGTTATTCGCAAGAAAGCAGTAGAAGCCATTGGTGTTGACAAGTTAGGTGCAATGAATAATGGAGCCGGTCCTGTTGCACAGGCTAAAAATTTAGGTGGAAGAATACAGAAATTTCAGACAGGAGGAGAGGTACAAGTAGACTATGTAGGATCACAGCCTACGGCAGAGGAAGAACAAAGGTTTATTGGCGATAACATGGTTAAGGCTGTTAAAAGTTTAGCAGGTTTTTATGCTAAAAAATCTAAAGTTCCTGTTGCAGATGCAAAAGGTGCGGTTAGTACTGACGCTACAGCACTGCCAAATTATAAAAGTATAGTGGGAGGTGTCTTTGAGGCCGCAATAGATGCTGTGGCTGCAACCAATAGAAACTACACCAATGAAAAATTAGCAAATAACGCAGTTTGGGATTATCCTCAAGGTCTTCCTGAAAGTAATCTGTTTAGTACGGTTGGAGGTCAAGGCTATCCAGTAGATGCAAAAAAGAACCCAAGTAAAGATACCATACTGAAAAAAGTTGAAGCACACTACAGAAATGCCGAAGGGTCAGAACTAAATCGCACAAAGTTTGGTATTGTGACTTATGAAGAAGGCAATGATAGAAGCATAGCATTTGATGCAGCAGCAATAAAAGCAAATACAGCAGAAGCAAGAGACAGAATAAAAGAGAGAAAGAAAAATGCAGTTTCTTCACAAAAAGCACACTATGGAGGGCTTATACAGAGACTCGCTGAAGGAGATGAGGTTCTAGCAATATCCAAGAATGGTAGGATTACAAAGGCAGATATTGCAGCGGCAACATCAAAACAACTAGAAGAAGCATTAAAGAATCCAACAGTACAAAACAATCCTAGTACCGTACAAGCAGTCAAGGCCGAACTTGTAAAAAGAGGAAGAGAAAGCAAAGCAGAAAACCTAGGCGTAGTCGGTATATTGCCTATTAACTACTCTAAAGATTTACCTGTAGCGAACTATGGTGGCACATTTGCTAAAATTCATGCTAGAGGTCTACCCAAAAAGTACGAAGAAACAGTACTAAATATATCAAAAGGACTTAGGGGTGTTGTAGATGAAGCAGCCAAGAACTTAGGAGATGGAAACACAAAGAAACTCACCCCTGAACAAGAAAAGGCCACAGGATTAGAAAACGTACAAGGTACTATATTTGAAGCGGTACTTTCGGCACTAGGAGCAAAAGGTGGAACAATACAGAATCAAGCCATTGATTATCAAAATGGTCTTGGTCCAGCCGCTAAAATTTTCCCCGGTATCGGTCCAGATTGGCCCACAGAGGTTAAGCGTGATGTAACTGGTGCTGGTATGAGCAGAGCAAAAGGAGAATTTACCAGATTCTTCAAAGAAAGAGCACAAGCCAAAAATCTTGGCGGTATAATAAAAATGTTTGCAGATGGAGGCAATATTCCTGCTTCTGATACTGTTCCTGCTATGTTGACTCCGGGCGAGTTCGTAATAAATAAAAAAGCAGCGAAAAGAATTGGTCTGCCAAAACTAAGGCAGATGAACTATGCAGATAGAGTAAAAGGTTTTAACAAAGGTGGACCTGTAGGTGGAATACAGTATTTTAACAATGGAGGAAGTCCTAATACTGATCCTTCTGTCGCTTTTGCAAATACGGGAGGTGCTCTGGGTGCTCAAGCAGCAAAAACGAATGCTCAAGCCGCTAATGTTAATTTACAGGCAGCAAACGCAAATGCAAATACAGCAAATCAGAATAGTCAAACAGCAAGCAAAAACTCAAACTCAGCAAACACAAATGCAACCGCAGCACAAAAAAATTCAGGCCTAGGCAAAGAGATTCTTATAGCCTTTAGTGGCCCAGCATTTAAAGCAGCAATAACAGGTGCGTTTCCTACTAGTGAATTTGCGGCTGGTGCTGGAGAAGCGGCTAGTCAAGGTGTTACTCAGGGTAGTGCCTTTAAAAACTTAACGGCTGCTGCTGGAGAAGGTTTAGGTAAATTTGGTGGCATAATTGGTAGAACTGGGGCATTATTAACAAAACTTGCTGGTCCTGTCGGTGTTGCTATAGGGGTATTTTCAGCATTTTCAGGATTTTTGGATGGACAATTAAGGAAGTCTATAGAAAATCTTTCGAAAAAACTTGACGATGCTGGTAAAGAAGCAGAAGACGCATTTAAAAAACTTGGCCCCTTATTGGTTGATCGTAACGCCGATCAGAAAGCATATAACGCGGTATTAACAGAGGGTGCTGCTGCACTTAGAGATCAGGCTAAAATAGCAAGACAACTTGCAGAAGAGAGAATACAACAAAATAACGGAGGCTATTTTGGTGCTGCCTATAGAGCAGTAGGCCTTGAAGGCGAAAGCGGCAGAGAACTAAGAGAGGCACAAAACAGAACAGTAGAAAGAGAAACCTTCCAAGGAGCCGCTGATCAAGCAGAAAAAGTACTTATAGATATAGTTAATTCTGGTAAAACTTTAGACGAAGCATTTGAAGGTGTACCCGATCAACTAGATGCTTATAAAGAAGCCATAGCACTATCTAGTGAAAAATATAGAAAAGAATCAGCAGAACTACAGAAACTTATAGATGCTGCACCACAAGGAAGCAAGGCTAGACAACTTTATGAACAACAACTAAGGGAATTAAGAGATGCGGCAGTTGAAGAAAAAGGAAGCAGACTCAAAACTGCTCAGTTGCTTAAACAACAAGAAAAACTATACGCAGAAAACGCCAAAGCACTGGCTCTTGCCACCACTTCAATTAAAAGAACTATACAGAACTTTGATAGTGCCTTAATTATTGCGGGAGATAGATTTGACTCACTCTCAAAAGAAGCAGAATCAGCAGCAAAAGGTTTCGCAGGCGTTGTTCCAGAAGATATTTTTGCTCAAAATATTACTGTTATACAAAATCCTGAAAGATTTAGCGGTTCAGAAAACAGGGCTGCTATTACACCTTTATCAGGTATTCTTGGTGACTCTGCAAGTTTCTTTGAAGAGTTTCAGACTCTTCCGGGCAAACTAGAAGATGCTATATTAAGTGTTGCAAGCACTCCGGGCATAGACAATGCTGAACAAGCAGGTGAAGCAACTCAAGCAGCAGTACTGCGTATTGTTGAAGAGTCTTTTGGCGGTAGTCAAGTAGGAAATGCAGTTGCAGCCTCTATTAGAGAGGCTATTGAAAAAGCAACTCCTAAAGACGGCAAAGGACAATTTGATGCTGCTGCTTTAATTAATAAAGTAAATGAAATAACTAAAGATTCTCAGCAAAGTTTTGGAGACAGTGCAGCAAAAGCGTTGGATGATTTTCAGAAACAGATAGGACAAACAGCAAAATTTGCTGAAAATGCTGCTATTGCACTTGGCAGATTTAAAAATTCTATAGATCAATCTATCAACTCTCAAAAAGCACTTAATCAAGAACTAAGACAACTAGTTGGTGGCCCAGCAGCCCAAGGCCCAGAAAGCATTAGGTCTATTAATAGTAGAACAGTAGACAGTGCTAAACAGAATGTTACTGGTGGTGGTGACTTTGCAGCACAAAAAGCCTCTTTGGAAAAACAACTTTTAGAAGCATCACTAGAACAAACTAAAATAATGACTGATGCCAATGGCATTGATCAGCAATTAAACCAAGAAAACTCTATGAAACTTGGTGAGTTAAGGGGCGAGATATTAACACTACAAGCAAATACTAAAAATCTACAAGCCGCTTTAAGCAGCAAACTTGAAGGTCTAAAAGGAGCACTTGGCAAAAGATTACAAGAACTTAAAGAGCAGGAAGCCGCATCTGAGAATCTCTTTGAAAGACTTTTACAAGATGAAGGTCAGACAAATACAGATATCATTAGAGCACAAAGAGTTGCCGCAGGACAAGATGTTGGCAATCTATCAGGTGATCAGGCCGTTAAAGTATTAAGAGATATAGTGACTCTTCAAAAAGCAGGCCTTATAGCAGAAACTAAACAAGTTGAGCAGAATAAAGTCAGAGTATTAGCACGGGCCAGAGGCTTAGGAGAAAGAACAGCAGCAGGTAGGCAGGTCTTTAATGCTGTTGCCCGTGTAGCCCCAGAAGAAGACGATAAAGTCAGAGAATATGTCAGAGAAATACAACAAACAAACGCAGAACTAAATGCTGTTTCCGTAGCACTAGCAAGTAATGATCTTATAGACGCTAATGCAGGACTAGAAAAAGCATTAGAGGCCCAGACTGCTGCTACAGTCGAACTAGCAAAAAGGTTTGGTGATTATACAAAACAAGATGAAGCACAAAATATCAATCCTCCAACAAAGGCTAATGGAGGTATTATATACAGGTCCAGAGGAGGTGGAACTCAAAAGGGTATTAATTGGCAACCCAGAGGCACTGACACTATACCAGCAATGTTAACTCCGGGCGAATTTGTTGTTAATGCTAAATCGACTAAGGCCAACAGAGGATTATTAGAATCTATTAATTCTTCTGGTTCAACACCTTCTAAAAGTTACAGTAAAGGTGGAATACTTTATAGGCAAGGAGGAGGTGGAACGTCATCACCTGCTGATGAAAAAACACTTTGGGATAAAATTCAACTTATGCTTAAAGGAGGAAATGCTGTTAACATTATGTCTTTAGGTTGGACTAATGCAGATGAAATTGCAGAGTTTGCAACCAAATGGACAACTATGCCTAAATGGTTGAGTGGATGGAAAAATACCATTAACACCAATATTGCTTCCAAGTGGAGCACCTTTAAAGATTATGCTGTTAGTGGCTTAACGAAAAACATAAAAGCACCACAATGGATTTTAGACGCTGGAGCAAATGGGTTAATTAATCCTGATACAATGGACGATGCGATCAGGGCAGGTAATCCAAAAACATGGAAAAACTTAATTCCTAGAGCAATCGGTAGAGTAGCACAGAGCAGATACGCAACTGTTGCTAAAAATTGGTCTAGCACCGCATGGAATGCAGCACAGTTAAAACTTGCTAATCTCGGTAGTGTAAAATGGATACAAAATTTAGGCAACATAAGCAGTAGTCCTATAATAAAAAGTATTACAGGTACAGTTGGAAAAGGGCTTAGTAAAGGTCTTGGCTTTTTGGGAATAGCAGAACATCTTTACTCAGGTATTGAGGCTGGGATTGATAGAACAGAGACTTTACAACAGGCAGATGCTAGTACGTCACAAATACTTATTTCAAGTGTTGCAGAAATTCTGGCAGGAGGCACTGCACCTGCACCAGACAATGATTCTTACCAAGCAGTTCTTGGTGCTGGTTTCCAGAACAATCTTAGACTTCTTAGTGCTATTGGTACAGGAGCGTCAACAGGAGGACTCCCCGGTGCTGTTGCAGCCGCCGCTACTGTAGCAGTAGGTCAAGGTATTAGACTTGGCGAAGAAACCATTGGATGGCTAGGAGACCTAAATCAGTTAAGTCAAGATGTAGCAACAACAGAAAGAATCGACGAAAATGCTGTTCAAGACAATTTGCAATCTGGCAGGGTAAGTAACACTATTAGAAAGCCATATGAAATTATTGGAGAACTGCAACATTCAAGAGCAAGAAGCGTTGGAAGAAAGTTAAGTTATAAAGATTGGTATAAGCAGAACCAAGGATTGTTTGATTCTCTTGCAGATTACGATGCAGACCTAGATAGTTCCAACGATCTAGGCATGTATTCAAAATCAAAATTAGACTTTGCATTTAAAAAACTCGCTGAGAGTACCGATCTTACATTTGATCCAAATCTACGCCCTTCGAACAGAGGATTTTGGGACGGCTATAACGATCAAGATTATCAAAATGCTTATGCAGAAGTTGTTGCACATTACAATAAAAATGGTCCAGTAGAACCACTTGCTTGGGAGTATCCAAATTCTGCGTCAGACGAAGGGAAGATAAGCCCGGATGCAAACGAACTTGTTGATGGCAAAAAAACAAAAGCACAAGACATAATGGATGAACTTTTTGGTAATGAAGACAAAGGCTTGAAGCCTCAATTAGATAAGTATGAAAAAGACGCGAAGATGATGCAAATAGCAGAGGATAGATCAAAAATCTATGATCAGCAAGGTCAACTGGTTAACAACATGATTCTGTCCCAAGGTGGTTCTAAAGAAAGCCAATGGTTAAATGCAGAACTGCAAACCATTGAAGCACTAAGAGCAAACAATATTTTAAGAGACAATCGGAAGGAAGAGTTAAAACTTCAAGAACTAAAACGCCAAGAAGAAGAAAAAGCAGCGAAGAAACGAGAACAAGAGCAGATCAAAGATCAGAACAGCAAAACTAGTCAAACTATTACAAATTTAGGGTTAGCCAACAAAGGCTTTAAACTATCAACCACGTACCCTTATATGACCAATAGAAAACTTGTAAAAGAGTTGCAAGAAAACAGCATTAGGATGCGTCTTGAATTAGAAAAACAACAAACATTCAATAGCAAAGGGGAATTAAAAGGACCACCACTTGGAGCCTATTTAGATTTCTTAACAGGTAAATATACACCTAATGATCTTTTGGTAAAAAGCGATGCAGAAAGAGACTATCTTATAAATTTAGGATCAGCGATTGATGCATATAGAAACAACTACAAACAGGCCGCTCCTTTCTATGCTGATGCCGTTAACCCTAAACAGTTTGATGATTTTAGGAAAAGAAAACCTGAAAGAGAGCACGAGTTCGCCTTTTCTTCGTTTTTCAAAAACAATGGAGACACACCTGATCCAATAGAAGGAGACTTGGTTCAGAATGCTGGAAAATCATTAAGTTCGTTGTATAGAGTTGGAATTATCAAGGCACTAGGAGGAACGCTAAAGGCAGAAGATGCAGCCACAATGAACCAAGAAACATTTGATAAAGAAAGAGCAAAACAGCGAAAGGCAAGAGAAGATCAAACGCCACTTACTGAAGACGAAGTCAATAAAATATATGAACAAGCGAAAGCAGAAGCAACCAAAAAAATCAACGATGATGGATCAGTCAATTTACAGGGCTACTATAATGAATTAGGTTTGATGGTCGGTGAGACTATGACCAAGGCAGAGAACGCATTTTTTGGATATAATTTTTACACGGCTGGAGGCACTCCCGGTCCACAAACAGCACCAGACGACGGTGCAGTTAGCAATGGCCTTGTGGCTATGGCAAATCTTGTGCCTAATGACCAACTTTTGTATCCGGGCTTTTACGGAGGAGCAGCAAGTAAACTTCCATTTAATAAGTTAAAATTAGAGTATATTACGAAGTTAGACGATTTAAGAAAAGCAAGAACAGTAGATAGCGAACAAGACTTTAAACTAACCAGAGAACAAGAGAAAGAAGACAACAGAAAAAAGGCAAGCGAGCAGAAGAAACGACTCAGGGCAGTTGAAAATTATACCAAGGTGAATTTGCTTGGGTCAGCAGTTCCTAAAGACCCTCTCGGATACTTAGAGTTTAGACAAGAACAAAGCAAAAAGTTTGCAGCAGCAGTAAATAATCTGCCGGGAGAAAGTTATCCAATGCCTACTGACCTTC
>Ga0070746_10000867_pt1 | contig 18186 bp, 10 predicted proteins | sample VirMetDEL_Mar_21_FD_77016 | JGI IMG/M metagenome (GOLD analysis project Ga0070746, IMG submission 77016) | Aqueous microbial communities from the Delaware River and Bay under freshwater to marine salinity gradient to study organic matter... | ecosystem: Environmental > Aquatic > Marine >...
AGAAATAGCTGAAGAACAAGCTATTAATGTGTTGTTTGAGGCTAATAAATATGAACTCACAAAGAAAAGATTTTATTATGATCTTACTGTGCTGGGTATTGGATGTGTTAAAAATACATTTAACACATCTGAAGGTGTAAAAATAGAGTATGTAGACCCAATGAATTTAGTTTACTCTTATACTGAATCACCTTATTTTGAAGATATTTATTACGCTGGTGAAATAAAAACAATACCTATAAACGAATTAAAAAAAGAGTTTCCAAATCTTACTAATGAAGATTTAGAGGAAATAGAAAAACAACCAAATACAGTATCAGTTAGAAACAACAGATCCTACTACGATAAAACTGACAACAATCAAATAAATGTACTTTATTTCAATTACAAAACGTATATGAATGAAGTATATAAATTAAAACAAACAGGATCTGGTGGTTTAAAAGTTATTGTTAAAGATGATAGTTTTGATCCTCCGGTAGAAGTTTTAGATTCTAACTTTGAAAAAATATCAAGATCTATTGAAGTATTATATGAAGGTGTTTTAATTCTTGGAACAAAAATATTATTAAAGTGGGAGATGGCATCTAATATGATGCGACCTAAAAGTGATAATTCTAAAGTTAAAATGAATTATTCTATTGTTGCTCCAAGAATGTATAGAGGGAGAATAGAATCTTTAGTTGATAGAATAACCGGATTTGCAGACATGATCCAGCTAACTCACTTAAAACTTCAACAGGTTATGTCTAGAATGATACCTGATGGAGTATATTTAGATGCTGATGGTATAGCTGAAGTTGATCTTGGTAATGGAACTAATTACAATCCACAAGAGGCATTAAACATGTTTTTTCAAACTGGTAGTGTAATAGGTAGATCTTTAACTTCTGATGGAGACATGAACCCCGGTAAAGTACCTATTCAAGAAATAGCAAGTGGTAGTGGTGGAGCTAAGATGCAATCACTAATAGCAAACTATAATTACTACTTACAGATGATAAGAGATGTTACTGGATTAAATGAAGCTAGAGATGGTAGCACTCCTGATAAAAATGCTTTAGTGGGATTGCAAAAAATAGCTGCAGCAAATTCTAATACAGCAACTAGGCATATATTGCAGTCTGGTTTATTTTTAACAGCAGAAACTGCTGAGTGTTTATCTCTTAGAATATCTGATATAATAGAATACTCAGAAACTAGAGATGCCTTCATACAAAGTATAGGTGTACATAATGTCGCTACATTAGAAGAGCTAAGTACCTTACATATTCATGATTTTGGTATATTTTTAGAACTAGAACCAGATGAAGAAGAAAAACAAAAACTTGAAAATAATATTCAAGCAGCGATTGCACAACAAGGAATAGATCTTGAAGATGCTATAGATTTAAGACAAATTAAAAATATAAAGCTTGCTAATCAACTTTTAAAAGTAAAAAGAAAGAAAAAGTTTGAAAGAGATCAAATTGCTCAACAACAAAACATACAAGCACAAGCTCAAGCAAATGCACAATCACAACAAGTTGCGGCTCAAGCAGAAGTTCAAAAACAACAATCTATAGCTCAGATAGAAAGTCAAATGCAACAGTTAAAAGCTCAACTAGAAGCTCAAAAAATGCAACAAGAAGTATTTGCAAAGAAAGAGTTAATGCAACTTGAGTTTCAAATGAACATGAGACTAAAAAGTATGGAAGTTCAGTCTTTAAGATCTAGAGAAAAAGAAAAAGAAGACCGTAAAGATAATAGAACTAAAATTCAAGCAACTCAACAATCTGAGTTAATTGATCAAAGAAAAAATGAAAAACCACCTAAAAACTTTGAGTCATCAGGTAATGATATACTTAGTGGTAATTTTAACTTAGGTAGTTTTGATCCTAAATAAAAATAAAAAATAAAACAAAAATAAAATGGGTATAAATTCAACCGGAACATCTTATAACTTTGGACAACTAGGTAGTGTTACTTGTCAAACAGCAACACCCATAGTTCCGCCACAAGGTATGGTAATAACTGCTATTCAATTTTTAGCAGACAACACTCCTACTGTTTTAAAAAGTGAAAACTTAGGAGCTACAGGACCAAACTTTTTTTCAACAGAAGCAGCAGATCATGTTAACTTTAATGGAGTAACAGAACAAAATCTTGCTGATGCAAGCTCAACAACAACACCAACTCTTAGTGGTGCTAATTCTTTAATTAAAAAAGGTCAATTTGTTTTACTAATTAATCAAGGAGACACTATTGATAATGGTATAACTGTTGATGCAGAAACTCCAATACCTATATATAGTGGACCAAGCAAACAAGGTGTTACTGTTGTGGAGTATGGAGGTAGCACGTCAATAACATTAAGTTCAGCTGTATCACCTTCAAGTCAAAGTTTAGTTTTCTTAGATAACTATAATGGTGCTGGTGGTAATGATGCTACAGGAATAACTTATCCGAAAGGATTAACTATAGTTGGTAGATATACAACTATAACTCCTGAAGCAGATGCTGATGGTGGTGTAATCTGTTATTTTGGATACTGATGCCGGGCATAGGAATAAGTTTAACTTCTTTCCCACGTGCTGCTGCAGTAGCAATAGAAGATTATGTCTGGGATGTCGTTAGTGGTGATTTGACACCTAGAGATGGTATTGCTTATGACTTTAGTGATTGTTGGGATGTAACTAGTACAGAGCTAACACCTGCAGAGTCACCTAGCGAAGAAGGTTATTGGAATGTAAATGCAGATGGAGATTTAACACCTAAATAGAAAATATAAAACATAAAACAATAAAACAATGTCAATAACATATAGTTGGAAAATAGATAAAGTTGGTTCACTCTCAACAAAAGATGGTAAATCAGATGTGATTAAATATGTTGATATATATTTAAAAGGAGTTGATGATACTGAAGATCAAAATACTGTTTCATCTTACCACCGAGTGGGGTTTGACACTTCAGATCTTTCTAGTTTTATTGAATTTTCAGATGTAACAGAATCAAATGTATTTAGTTGGGTTGAAAGTACGATTGGTACGGATAGACTTAATGAATGGAAACAAGATATAGAAAAATTAATACAGGAAAAAGTAACTCCTAACCTAGTTAATAAACAACTTTCTAATTAAAAATAAAACAATGGGAATAACATATACATGGAATACAAAAACTGTAGATACCTACCCAACAAAAAGTGGTAAATCAGATGTAATATTTAAAGTTTATTGGAAGCTAGAAGGTGTAGATGATACAGCAGAAAAAAACTCATCATCATTAACTGGTGCTGAAGAAATAGATACTTCTGACCTTTCTAGTTTCAAAGAGTTTGCAGATTTAAAAGAATCTGATGTAACTGGTTGGGTTAAAGATATACTTGGTGAAGATAAAATAAATAGTTATAAAACTGTAATTGAAACTGCAATACAAGAAAAAGCAACACCAACTGTTGTTAGAAAATATATTAGTGAATAAAAAAAATAAAACATGGCAACAAAAAACATAGTACCTAACGACAATGGAGAAGGTGGAATTGGTGTAACAGGGAAGCGATGGTCTACAGCATTTATAAATACCATAACTGGTAATCTTACAGGTAATGTTACAGGTAATGTGTCTGGAACAGCAGCTACAGTTACAGGTGCAGCACAAAGTAATATTACATCATTAGGTAATCTTACAACACTAACAGTTGATGATATTACAATCGATGGGTCAACCATATCTGATGGTGGAGATTTTACAATTGATTCTGCAGGAACCATTGTTCTTGATGCTGACAGTGACGGAACAATAACGCTTAAAGATAATACTGTAACTTTTGGTTTTCTATATCATTATAGTACAGTACAATCTGGAGATTTTGGAATTTTTGCTGGGGCAGCTGATAAAGATATTTATTTACAAGGAAGTAGTGGAGGAAGTACAGTTAATGCTCTTCATCTTGATATGTCTGCTTCAGGTCTTGCTACTTTTGGAGGTAACATTAAAATACCAAACGATGGTACTATTGGTAGTGCTGGTACAGCTGGTGCAATAACTATTGATTCTAGTGGTAATACAGTTTTTGGGGGAGTAATGAAGCAATCTGCAGCTACATCTCAATTAACTTTAAATGATTCTAATAGTGATTCTAGTGGAAGCACTAATATACTTGATATGACAGATAGCAGTAATAATGTGTTGTTTAAAATAGCACAAATTACTGGTGGTCTAAATGCAGAAATTAATCAAGTAGTAAATGGTAGTTTAACTTTAAAAACAAATAATACTGCTGCGTTAACTTTAGCTAATAATCAAAATGCAACTTTTGCTGGTGGGGTAACAATTAACGGAGGTTCAAATGAAGTAGAGATAAATACAAATTTACTTGATATTAATTCTACAGATAACATAACAATAGATGCCACTGATGATATAACAATGACATCAGGTACTGCTAGTTCTCAAGGACTTTTAACCATTGCTCAAGCACATAAATATGGGCAAATAATCATTAACTCATCTGCTGAATATCAGTCTGATTCTTCAGCAATAGATGGAATAAAACTTTTATGTAATACAGCAGCTACTACATCTAAAGTAACAATTGATGCAGGTATTGCTAACATACAAACTAAAAGTAGATTCGCTGTTAATTATCCAACAATTCCTGCATCTTCTTATTATATAGACTTAAAAGTTGCAAACTCTGCTGGAACCTTAGTTCAAATTGGAAATTCAACATCTGAAGTAAGGTGTTTAGATAATTTAAATGTGGTTGGTGATGGAAGAATCCAAAGCCTCGCTGGAAGTGGAAATAGAGCAGTATTTTCTACAGCAAACGGAACTTTAACAAACTCAAGCTCAGATGAAAGCTTAAAAGAAAATAAAGAACCAATACCTTATGGTTTGGATTCTGTTTTAAATCTTAACCCAATCACTTTTAACTGGAAAGATAAAGTTAATTTTGGATCTCAAAAAGAAATAGGATTTATTGCACAGGAAGTTCAAAAAGAAGTTCCTGAAGTTGTTGGTTCAGATAGTGAAAATAAACTTACTTTAGAATATGCTAAATTAGTACCTGTTTTAACTAAAGCTATTCAAGATTTAGAAGCAAGAGTAAAAAGCTTAGAAGAAAAATAAAACAATTTTTTAATTTATATTATATTATATTATGGAAGAAAAAACAATAGAAGAAGTAGTGGTGGATAAAAACGAGTCTACTACTACCACGCAGGAAAAACCTGTTGAAGAAAAAGTACAAGTTAAAAAGAAGAGGGGTAGACCTTCATTAAAAAGACAGTTAACTGATGATATTATAAAAGTTGACTTATCAAAACCAATAATAAAAGAAGAAAAAAGAGAAGAAGATGCCGTTCAAGAGCAAAGCACAGATGAGGTTTCTAGCAGCAACGAACCCGAAACTATTTCAGAGGTTCAAGAAAAAAACGAGCAAGAAACAAATGAAGAATCTACCGGACAAGAAAAAGAAGTAGAAGAACAACCTGTCCTTGAAGAAGTAAAAGAGGAAGAAGAAGAGAAAGAAAAGAAAGAGGAGGAAGTTAAGCAAGAGACACAGCAGTTAACTGAAGAGGTTAAAGAAGCTGTACAAGAACAAAAAGAAACTGGAGTTGAACTACCTGAAAATATACAAAAGGTAGTTGACTTCATGAAAGAAACTGGAGGAAGTCTAGAGGATTATGTTAGACTAAATCAAGATTACAGTAGTTTAGATGATAAAACTTTGTTATTAGAATATTATAAACAAACAAAGCCTCATCTAAATAATGATGAAATTAATTTTTTAATGGAGGACTCTTTTTCTTACGATGAAGAAGAAGATGAAGAGAAAGATATTAAAAGAAAAAAATTGGCGTTTAAAGAGCAAGTTGCCAACGCTAAAGTCCACTTAGACGGACAAAAGTCTAAATATTATGAAGAAATCAAAATGGGTTCTAAGTTAGCACCTGAACAGCAAAAAGCTATTGATTTCTTTAATCGTTATAACAAAGAGACTGAAGAGTCTAAAAAAGTAGCAGAACAACAAAAGTCTGTATTCTTAAATAAAACAAATGAAGTCTTTAATGATCAGTTCAAAGGTTTTGAATATGATGTTGGAGATAAAAAATATAGGTTTAATATTAAGGAAGCTAATAAAGTAAAAGAAACCCAAAGTGACATTAATAATTTTGTCAAAAAGTTTTTGAATAAAAAAAATGAAGTCGAAGATGCTAGGGGTTATCATAAATCTTTATTTACAGCAATGAATGCTGATACTATAGCTAAACACTTTTATGAACAAGGTAAAGCTGATGCTATCAAGGATAGTGTTACTAAATCTAAAAACATAAATATGAGTTCTAGACAATCTTTTGGTGAGGTTGAAGCTGGAGGTGTAAAGGTTAGAGTATTAGGTGATGATTCTGCTAGTTTTAAATTTAAACTTAAAAACAAAAAATAAATTAAAAACTAAAAATTAAAAATTATGGCAATTTCAGCAGGAACTAATTTGAATAGTGTTGCTGCTCCACAAAAGCAAACACTATCTTCAAATTATTTAGATTTAGCTTCAACAGCTAATCAAGGTTGGGCACAGCAATATGTACCCGATTTAATGGAAAAAGAGGCAGAAGTTTTTGGTAACAGAACTATATCTGGATTCTTATCACAAATTGGTGCAGAGGAACCAATGACAGCTGATCAAGTAGTTTGGTCAGAGCAAAGCAGATTACATATTTCATTAAAAGGAACAATGGATGTAGATGGAAACACTAATGGTACATTTACTGTTGTAACTGATATTGATGGAAACGTATCTGGAGATGGATTCGCTATAGCAGATCATGGAGTAAGAGTTAATGACACAGTATTGTTATCAAGTAACAATAAAGTTATTAAAGCTTTAGTTACTGCTGTTGCTAATCAAGTTATAGACGTTGAGCCTTATGATGCTGCGGACTGTACTGGTCTTTCTGAAGTAGCAAGTGCTACAACTTTATTAGTTTATGGTTCTGAATTTAAAAAAGGAGACACTTATGGTGGATCTGACTCTAGAACAGCTAACGAACCTACTTTCAAATCTTTTAACAACAAACCAATTATATTAAAAGATTACTACGAAGTATCAGGATCTGATGCATCTAGAATTGGTTGGGTTGAAATTACTTCTGAAGAAGGACAGTCAGGATATCTATGGTATTTGAAAGCAGAATCTGATACTAGATCACGCTTCACTGATTACCTAGAAATGTCTATGTTAGAATCTCAAATAGGAGAAAACAGCACAGCTGTTGACACTACTTTGGGTGCTTCAGCAGACAAGGGTGTCGGTACTCAAGGATTATTTGATGCTATCGAAGATAGAGGAAATATAACAAGTGGTGTTACTGGGGTCAATGCTGCAACTGATTTAGCAGAGTTTGATGCTATCTTAGCAGAATTTGATAAGCAAGGTGCGATTGAAGAAAACATGATATTTGTAAACAGAGCTTCATCTCTTGCTATTGATGACATGCTTGCTTCAATGAATTCTTATGGTTCTGGTGGTACTTCATTCGGAGTATTTAGTAATGATGAGGAAATGGCTTTAAACTTAGGATTCTCAGGATTTAGAAGAGGTTCTTACGATTTTTATAAGTCTGACTTTAGGTACTTAAATGACAAAGCTACTAGAGGTGGTATTAATGCTACCGCTGGATCTGCCGCTATTCGTGGTGTATTTGTTCCAGCAGGTACTTCAACTGTATACGATCAACAACTAGGGAAAAATTTAACACGTCCTTTCTTGCATGTTCGATACAGAGCTTCTCAAACTGATGATCGAAAGATGAAAACTTGGGTCACTGGTTCTGTTGGAGCAGCTACATCATCTTTGGATGCGATGCAAATTCACTTCTTATCAGAAAGATGTTTAATCACACAAGGTGCTAACAACTTTATGTTAATGAAGTAATAACAATTATTAGATCACCCTTGGCATTCAAGGGTGGTCTTTATTTATTTTTTTTTAAAATTATATTATATTATATTATGGCTAAAAGACAAACAAAAACTGCAATTAAAACAGCAGTTAAAAAAACAGATACTGTGGTTTTAGAAGAACCAATAGTTCAAAAAGAATCAATTGTAAAAACTCCAGTTGTTAAAAATAACAATTGGGAAATAAAAGATAGAGTTTATTATTTAATGGGTAATAAAAAACCTTTATCTAGAATGATAAAATCTGCCAATGTATATTGGTTTGATGAAGAAAAGGGTTATGAAAGAGAAATAAAATATTGTGAAAATCAAAGAACTCCTTTTGTTGATGAAATGAAAGGTGATCAAAGATTAGCACATATTATTTTTAGGAATGGTGCTCTTTTTGTTGAAAAAACAAAAACAGTTTTACAAAAGTTTTTGTCTCTATACCATCCAGATAATGGTACTTTATTTTATGAATTTAAACCTATTGAAGAAGCTGCTAATGAAATAGAAAGATTAGAGCTTGAAGCAGATGCAATACTTGCAGCAAGAAATATGGATCTAGATATGGCTGAAGCTGTCATGAGGGTAGAGATTGGATCTAGGGTATCTAGCATGAGTTCTAAGGAACTTAAAAGAGATTTGTTAGTATTTGCACGTAACAATCCAGATCTTCTCTTAGAACTTGTTAATGACGATAATGTGCAGCTTAGAAATTATGGTATAAAAGCCACTGAGCTTGGGATTATAAAATTGTCAAGTGATCAAAGAAGTTTTAGTTGGGGATCAAATGGTAGAAAATTAATGACTGTACCTTTTGATGAACATCCATATTCTGCGTTAGCAGCTTGGTTTAAAACTGATGAAGGAATGGAAATTTATTCAAATATTGAAAAACAATTAAAGTAAAAAATGCAATAATAGTGTGATTATATATTTGTAGTCACACTATTATTTTTAAATAATTAACTATGGCAGTAAGTGTAGATACAGTATATCAAAGAGTTTTGGCAATAGCCAATAAAGAACAAAGAGGGTATATAACTCCTCAAGAGTTTAACTTATTCGCCAATCAAGCTCAACTAGATATATTTGAACAATATTTTTATGATATAAATCAATTTAATAGAGTGCCCGGTAATGATACAGAGTATTCTAATATGCTTGATTTGTTAAATGAAAAATTAGCTATATTTCAAAAGTATCAACAAACTATATCTACCATAGATTCATCAGGAATAGGTACATTACCAACTGATGTTTATAGGCTAGGAACCGTTATGTATTCAGGTGGAACATACCCTATTGAACTAGATGAGGTTTCACAAAATGATGTTTTAGATTTAGAAAAATCTCCTTTAACTAGAGCAACTTTAAATAAACCTTATTTTACTAGACAAGACAAAACAACAATAAAATTATACCCTTTATCTTTAGCTTCATCTACAGCAGTTGTAAATGGGGCAACAAGTAGTGCTACAGCTTTAGTAATAGATGGTCAGTCTACAAATAGAAATATTGCTGTTGGAGATATTGTTACAAACACAGATTCATCTTCACCTGCAGGTATTTCTGGAACTGTTACAGTTGCAAGTTTAACCGATCAAAATAATTTAGTTTTATCCTCTGCTCAATCACTAACTAATGATAGAGGTTTAACATTTACACCTAGTGTAAAATGTAATTATGTAGACAAACCAACAAATGCTTCTTTTGATTATACTATAGTTAATGGAGAAGCTTTATTTAATTCTACAAATTCTGTTGATTTTGAATTGCATGAATCTGAAGAAACAGAACTTGTATTAAAAATATTAGAACTTGCAGGAATATCTATAGAAGATCCTCAGTTATATCAATTGGCTGCTGGAGAAGAGGTTAAAAAATTACAACAAGAAAAAGCATAGTAAATGGGATTATTAGGAACAACAACTGAACAAAGTTATTACAGTCAAAGTCAAACATTTACAGGAGACGGATCCGGTAGTTCTGGTACAGTAGCTTTTACATTAGCTACAACATCTTTTCCTACCTTACCTACAGCTGAAACTCAATTTGATGTTTTTATTAATAACATTCAAATATCTAGCTCTAACTATAGTTATTCATCACCAACATTAACTTTTTCTTCTACAAATGTAAATGCAGATGTTCAAGCTACAAATGGTGCACCATTATCAGGATTAACTGTTTTAGTAAGGGAAAATGAACGTGATGAAGCTTTTGGTAATTATCAATATATAACTATAGATGATATTATAAGTAACTTTATGGTTTCTTATGTTGGGTCAGAAAAAATAATAAATAGAGTTAGGAGAGCAGATGTATCTTTTCATGCTCAAAGAGCTTTACAGGAATTTAGTTACGATACATTACAATCTAAAAAATCTTTTGAAGTTGAAGTTCCACCTTCATTAGTAATTCCTTTACCTCAAGATTTTGTTAATTATATTAAAATATCTTTTGTAGAAGATGATACAGGAATAAAAAGACCTTTGTATCCGACTAGAAAAACAAGTAACCCAAGAGCAATACTTCAAGATTCAGATTATAATTTTTTATTTGATAATACAACTCAGGATCTATTAGAATCAAATGACTCATCATCTTGGGCTATATTTAAAAAGAATAATAGAGCAGATTCAAAATTTAGATCTACATTACCAAATGCTTTTACAACATCAGAGACTACTTTAGATGAAAGAAATAAATTTCTTGTAGGAGGTAGATTTGGTTTAGAGCCAGAATCAGCACAAATAAATGGTAATTACTATATAGATCAACTCAGAGGTAATATACATTTTAGCTCTACTGTTTCAGGCAAGATTATAGTGATAGATTATATTAGTGATAGTTTAGGTACAGATAATGAAATGATTGTACATAAATTTGCTGAAGAAGCTATGTATAAATATTTAGCTCATGCTATATTAGCAACCAAAGCAAATGTTCCTGAATATATTGTAAATAGATTTAAAAAAGAAAAGTTTGCTGCTACAAGAACTGCTAAATTAAGATTGTCTAATCTTAAATCTGAGGAGATTGCTCAGGTAATGAGAAATAAGTCTAAGAGAATTAAACATTAAAATATGGCAGACATAAAACATCACTTTCGTGCCGGTCGAATGAATAAAGATCTGGATGAAAGACTAGTACCTAATGGTGAATATAGAGATGCTCAGAATATTGAAATAATTACTTCTGAAGGATCTAATGTTGGGTCTATTCAAAATGTTTTAGGTAATACATTAAAAGATGGTAGAAACTTTGACAATAGCACAGGCATACTAACTAATTGGGGTAGCAACTCATCTTCAATAAAAGATTTAACAAATCCTAAATGTATAGGATATGTTGTAGATCCTCAAAATGATAAGGTATATTGGTTTATATCTGCAGGAAGCACTGCTACAGCACAAGTTAATGGCTCTTCAACAGACACCACCCCTGTATTAGACAATAACTCCGGCACTATAATCGTTGGAATGACTGTTAGTGGAAAAGGGATATCTGGTAAAGTTACAGTAACAGCAGTGACAGATCAAAATAATATTACTTTATCCAGCACATCTTCTCTTGATGACAATGCATTACTAACTTTTAAATCTCAAGTTAGTTGTATTGCAGAATTTGATAGCACTACAGGAGAAATATCACCAGTTCTGGTTGATAAAAATAATATACTAAAATATAGTGATGAATATTTAATAACAGGGGCAAATGTTATTAGTGGATTGTTATCTTGGACAGACAATCAAACCGAACCTAAATTAATAAAAATATCTAAATTTAAGTCTGGTTCTAGCACGTTTAATTATCACACTCAAATTAATAATGCAGATTTTACAGAAAAAGACATTACTGTAATTAAACAATCTCCATTAAACGCACCAACATTAACAATGTCCTCTACTGAAAGAACTCAAAGTAGTTTTGGTGTGGAAGGTGGTACTCCTGTTTTTATTAAAAAAGATTTTTATAGTGGAGGATCTGTTTTAACTACAGGATCTAGTTTTGATATAACATTTAGCCCTCAAGCTAATTTTATAAAAGATGATATTATAATATTAGAACATGTTGAAACAAGTAATTTTAATGAGACTAAACACACAATAACTGTAAAAATATTAGGTTTAATAAACTCTGAAATTATTACTGAAGGGTTCCCTGATTCAAATACATATTCAGCAACATGTATTATACAAACAATAAATACAAACCTACCAGATTTAGGTGCTGTTACTTGGACTGCTACACTAAAAGAAAAAGACCCTTTATTTGAAGATACTTTTGTAAGATTTGCTTACAGATATAAATATAAAGAAGGTCAATATTCTACATTTTCACCTTTTTCTGAAGTAGCTTTTTTACCTAGTGAGTTTCTGTATGAAAGTGATGAAAGTCACAATATAGGTATGCAAAATTCACTAAGAACATTATCTTTAGGTGGATTTGACACTCAACCAGAAGATGTTGAATTAGTTGAAATACTAGTTAAAGATTCGGTGAGTAATGCTGTATATATAGTGGATGTTTTAAAAAATAGAGAAACATCATATTCTGTTTTATCTGAAAGTTTTGGTGCATTAGTAGAATCAAATCAAATATTAAGACCTTTTGATAACGTACCTAAAAAAGCAAAGGCTCAAGAAATAATAGCTAACAGATTAATATTTGCTAATTACTATCAAGGATACAATTTATTAAAACAAAATACCCCTGATATTGATGTAACCATAGAACAAAGTTCTTTAGATACAGAAGTTACAGCAACTGTATCTAGTTCTAATTTTATAACGAGTAATGTGTTAATTCTATCTGCCTCTAACTCTTTAATTGAAGTAGGTATGTTAATAACAGGTGAAGGAATACCTGCTCACACTTTTGTTAAAGATATAGACGGTACTATATTAACAATATCTGCAGAAACAGAAAAATTTAGTGATATTTCTAGAGCTACAACTACATATTCTCCTAAAAGTTGGGAAGTATATGTAGAAGAAAATACTGTTTTAACATTTACTAAAAAGAAAATACCTGAAAAATCAGTTAAATCTTTAAGAACTTACCAAATAGGTACAACTTATTCTGATAAATATGGAAGAGAGACTCCGGTTTTTTCTTCAAAAAAATCATCTATTAAATTACCAAAATCTTTTGGTGTAACAAAAAATAGGATAAACGTACAGTTACAAAATAATGCTCCTGACTGGGCAACACATTATAAGTTTTTTGTAAAAGAAACATCTAGTGAATATTATAATTTAGCTCTTGATAAATTTTATTTTGCAGAAGATGGTAATATTTGGTTATCATTTCCTTCAGCTGAGAGAAATAAAGTAGATGAAGAAACTTATTTAATACTTAAAAAACAACATGATAACGATAAGTTTGTATCTGAAAAAGCTAAATATAGAGTTTTAGATATATCTAATGAAGCACCAGCTTTTATATCTCAAAAATTAATTTCTACGGGTAAGTCTACTTGCTCTACATTAGCAGTAAATCAACCACAAATAGGTTCTACGTTTTTTCAATTTAATGGACCTGAAGCATCTTCAAATCCTTCTTTTTCTTCAGCATTTATAACTGAGAGTGAAATACAAATATCTACAGATATACCAACAAACGATTCTCCCACAGCAAAAGTAAATGGTACTACTTCTGAATCTACAGATTTAGCTATAGACAATAATGTTGGTACTATTAGGGTGGGAGATAGAGTTGTTGGAACTGGAATATCAGGAGATGTTACTGTTAAAACAATAATTGATCAAAATAATTTAGTGTTATCTTCTAATCAATCAATAAGTAATAATGTTGATTTAAATTTTATTCCTGCTGCTGCTAAAACATCTAGAAAATATGAAATATTAAGTGGTGGATTATCTAGTAGTGGAACTGTTTACGATGTAACGCTAAAAGAACCAATACATGAAAGTGATGAAGACGTGTTCGCATCAGCTTTAGTATCTGAAGGATCAAATATTAGTGTAAACATATTTAGAAAAGTAATAGAACCTAAAGATGAGTTTTTTGGTAGATTTTTTGTTAAAGTATCTAGAGACCCAATATTAGATAAAAATGTAATAGAAGCATTTCCATCTGCTAAATCTAGATTTGATATAGTAAAAAGTGAAACTATTAATCTAAACTTATTAAATGATTTTTCAAGTAAACTTAATGGACAAGTCGAACCAAAAAAAGATTTTGCTTGGGGTGATGAGGATTTTGGGAACATAAAAGGAACTTTAGGTGTAATAAACACACACCCAAAAAAAGGTTCTGATTTTTTTGAATTTTATTTTGGAGGCATAGATATAGGTGAATATGGGGCTGCAGAAGATAATTTAAATATAAACGTAAATTCATTTATAACAGAAATAACCAAACCCGGAGCTTTAATACAATTTAGCAATGATTTTGGAGACAAAGGTGAAGTTTATGAAGTCACAGGTAGTAGCGTAAAGTCTGAGTTTAGAACAGATAATTCTACGAAAAGAACATGGATAAGCGGTAAAAGAAGATTGCACAAAGTATTTATAAAGAATCACGAAACAGGAGATTTGTATGATGACGGTTTTAACTTTTCTGTTGCAACTTCAACTTCTTTAGGAAGAATAAGTAAGATATCTTTGGTAAAGAAAAATATACAAATAGATGATGAAAAAATAAGTTCTAATAATCCTGCAATATTTGAAACAGAACCAAAAACAAAAGAAGGTTTAGATATATATCACGAGGCAAGCAATGCATTACCTATTATAAAAGCAGGTATGACTGTTACTGGAACAAATGTGGGATCTGGTAATTCTAATATTGTTAGTTCAGTCGTAGATGGAAGTAATATAGAACTATTAAATAATACTAATGGTACAATGTCTAGTGGCACTATATTAACTTTTACTGATCAAGACAATATATATAGTTTTACAGTAATCACTAGTGGAGATGTTGCTACAGCTAAATCTGTTGTATTAGCAGACAATCAAGTTCATGGTCAAATAAACTCTTTAGATTGGTATAATGTTTTTTCTTTTGGTAACGGAGTAGAGTCTAATAGAATAAGAGATGATTTTAATGCACCTTTTATTGATAAAGGTCCTATAGTATCTACGACTTTAAATGAAGATTATAAAGAAGAACATAAAACTAATACATTTATATTTTCAGGAATATTTAATTCTACATCAGGTGTTAATGAACTTAATCAATTTTTATTAGCATTACCCATAACAAAAGATATAAATCCTGAATATGGAACTATACAAAGAATATTTGCTAGAGATGCAGATTTAATTACTTTTTGTGAAGATAAAATATTAAAAATATTAGCAAATAAAGATGCTCTATTTAATGCTGATGGGAACACTAATTTAACAGCAACAAACAGGGTTTTAGGTCAAGCAATCCCATACGTTGGTGAATATGGTATATCTCAAAATCCAGAGTCTTTTGCCTCACATGCTTTTAGAATATATTTTGCAGATAAAGCTAGAGGTGCAGTTTTAAGATTGTCTAGAGATGGATTAACTGAAATATCTGAAAAAGGTATGACTGATTTTTTTGGAGATAACTTACCTTTATCTACGACAATACTTGGTAGTTATAATGATGACAAAGGATCATACAACATAACCCTAAATAATCAAACATTAAGTTTTGATGAAAGAGTTGATGGATGGACTAGTTTTAAATCTTTTATACCTGAAAATGGTTTTTCATTAAATAATATTTATTATACTTATAAAAATGGAGATTTATATTCTCATGACAGTGCAACAAGAAATACTTTTTATGATGTAGCAAGCCCATCGTCTGTAAAGTTTATATTTAATGATTTTCCTCAAAGTGTTAAAAGTTTTAAAACATTAAATTATGAGGGTAGTGATTCTAGAAAATACACTTATAATGGCACAATAGGTGCCACAACGATAGGGGCTGGTACAACATTGGAGGTTCTTAAAAAATCAAATTATACTCCTGCACAAATATCAGGATTAACTGAAACAGAAACAAAAGGTTGGTTTGCTGATTCTATAACTACAGATCAACAAACTGGTAGCGTTAGATTTTTTAAAGAAAAAGAAAACTTTAAGTTTAATAAAATATTAGGTGATAATACTACATCTTCTAACTTAGATACTAAAGAGTTTTCTGTACAAGGATTGGGATTTCCATCTTCTGTAAGTAGTTCTGGTGATAATTTTCATATACTAACTATAGCTGAGACAGGTGATAGTGACTTAACAAATTGTACAATTAGTAGTAGTATAACTTATTCTGTAAATAACGACACTGCAATTGGTGCTGTTTCTAACGCTGTTTTTACAATAACGCCAAATACTGGATTTGTAATATCTGCATCTGATGTTAGTATTGGTAGTTTGCCTACTGGAATTAGCGGTCAAACTACATCTGATACAACAACAGCAGGGGTTTTAGGTAATACTGTTACTGTTAGTTTAGATATAACAAATAGTTTTTCAATATCAAGTGATACTACATTAACGGTTGATATTGCTGCAACTGCAAATCCTATACAATACACAGTAACAGGTGTTTTTAATACAGATGAAAAGAATACACAAACTTCATCTCTTTATAATTTTGGTTATAGTGGTAGTGGAGATTATTATGTAAATGCTATAGTAAATGGATTAAGTACAGACAATAGTCCAGTATTACACTCATCTAATAGTTTAATATCAGCTAATATGGCTATAATAGGGTCTGGTGTGCCTGATAATGCTTTGGTTAAAACTATAAGTGGAACAGATTTAACAATAAAAGATGGTACAGGTGCAGATTTAAATGCTACAATACCTGATGACACTGTTTTAAGATTTGGTAAAGAGATAATATCTAGAACATTTACAGCAGATACTGGATTTGAATTTAGGTCTGCACCAACATTAGATGTTTTAGTAGAAGATGAAAGTAAATTTAGTGATTATACGAGTAGTAATGATTTTGTTTCTACTACTTCCTCTGTTGAGGCAGATGTAAATAATTCTGTAACCGTACCACTTAGTGCTTCTAACTCTTTAATAGCAACAGGAATGATTGTTAGTGGAACAGGAATATCATCTTTCACTACAGTATCAGGGATAAGCAGTACAACTTTAACTTTATCAACTGCAGCTACAATACCTATTAATACAACTTTATCTTTTTTCCCTGCATCAGTTACATTAAAAGTTTACTATGTATTTAGTACAAATAATCCTACAGAAGATAAGATATTATTAACAGCTAAAGCAGAAAAAACATTTTTAGATGTGGCTGATGAAATTACAGGTATGGAGATGTCAACAAAACCTGTGGGTGCTAGAGGAGAAACTAGATTTATAAGAATATTCGGTAGAGCAGGGTCTAAGTTTAAACTAAAAAGATTTACTACAGATACTGTCGATGGTTCTGTTACTGGTTCCACTACTATAGATTTAGACAACACAAATACTGCTATTCTTTCAGGTATGAGAATTGAAGGTGGTAATGTACAATCTGGATTAAGAGTAAATAATGTTTCAACAAATAGAATTACATCTTCATCTTCTACTACAATAGCAGATAATACAGAGTTAACTTTTTCAGAATTTTGGGACGGTAGTAGTTTTAGTGCTTTTGGAACACTAACCTCTCCATTAATACAAACTATACCATCTACAGGTGTATATTCTATTCCAGTAGAGTATGCTTCAAACTCTGTATTTAGAACATTTAATTATGAAGTTGAAGCTCAAGAAGATACTGCTTTAGCCACAGATTTTAATGGTGCGAACCCCACATCCATTGATCAGACTGCTGAAGTTACTTGGACAATATCTCCTAATCTTACTATAACAGGTACAAATCCAACTTCTACAAGTGATCTTACTATAACTGGTACATCTTTTAGTGAACCAAAAGAATTAACAAACTCTGCTTTAGTTAATTTTTCATTTGTAATTACAGCTGCTGCTGGTCAATATTTAACTACTTCTAGAGATATATTGGATGAAGATTTTGGTTATTCAACAGTTCAAAGAGAAGTTTCTACTGCAGGTAATGGAAGTACAAGTACTTTAATATTTAATGAAAGCATTAGAGTTTTTTCTATACAAACAGCAGCATCTGGAGGAACTTCAAGTATAGTTTCTGGAGGGACTTTACCGTCAGGTACTACAATAGCAACAAAAACTGCTGGTTTAACTAGTTTTGATATAAGTTTAGCTAATAATGGAGATCAAACAGGTACATTTTTAGCAG
>Ga0070746_10000869_pt1 | contig 18171 bp, 11 predicted proteins | sample VirMetDEL_Mar_21_FD_77016 | JGI IMG/M metagenome (GOLD analysis project Ga0070746, IMG submission 77016) | Aqueous microbial communities from the Delaware River and Bay under freshwater to marine salinity gradient to study organic matter... | ecosystem: Environmental > Aquatic > Marine >...
TGAACATGAACGACATCTACACCCTTTGGGACCCACAAGGGTACTTCGACCTCTCGGACTTCGAGACTGTGTCGGGTGAGTACGATGTTCGCGCTGCTAAGCTTCGGTGCCGTGGTCAACTGATCGCTAAGCACCTCGGCTCAAGCGGTGTAGCATTCGACCTGGACACCTTCTAGGTCACACTGATTGGGTGGGGGTCGCGGTGATCCCCACCCTATTTCATAGGCTATGTCTCGAGAGTAGGAGGACAAAATGCCAATTTACAAGATCGATGGTGTTGATGGTGACAGCCATCTTCCCAAAAAGTTTGTTCGTCTGAACACACAAGTCGCTGCATCAACAAGCACAACGTTCACCAAGGGTGAAGTTATCATGATTGATACTAGCGTTACCGACGTTGCAGGTGCTGGTTTCAACGTAAAGCGTGGTAGCGGTGCTGATTTGGCGATTGCTATCGGTGTTTGCGCTGAAACAAAGACAATCGACAACAGCGGAGGCTCTGCCGTTAAGAATGATACTATTCTCGTTCAAGTCGCAGGCCACAACGCAGATTGCACCGCTTCGGGTGCAGCAATTGATGCTGGTGAACTTGTTGGATGTGCAAACACAACTGTCGAAGCTTTGGGCAACGTCAGCACTACAGATCACACATTGAACCACTTTGCACTTTGCGTGAAAGCCTTCGGTAGTGGTGCCTCTGACGGTGAAATCTTGATCTACGATCACGGCTTCTACGGTTGATCTAAGTATCGCTACCGGACCTCGGTCCATTCTCGGCTGCTGGGGTATACTTCTCCAGCAGCCGTTTTCTTTTTGGAGTCTGACGTGAATCTCAAGGACATGATCACAGAAATCAACTCTGCGTTGGACTACAACCCAGACTTGAAGCAGTACGATGACAACCTGATTCGTGTCATCAATCGTCACTACTTGCAGGTGTCCAGCCAGTATCAGTGGCTGTTCATGCAGAAGAAGCACATCTTCACGCTGCGTAAAGACATCAAGGTAGAAAACGTTTCCTTGAATAAAATTACTACTGATGACTCAAGGGTCTGCTCTCTCAGCAGCAGCACGGGCGCTGGAGTCCTCAATCTTCCCAAGGACATCGTCGGGCAGATGTTGCTCCTAGATAATGTCGAGTACCTGATCACTCACCGTCGTAATGCTCGTACATTCATCGTGGATCGGCCGATCAACCCTGGCAGTCACGATACTTGGACCATTAAGTACACCAGCTACCCGATGCCCAGAGATTCGATTGAGATGCTCGGAATCATCGACCGTGGGATTACTCAGAAGGAAACCATATCCTTCCAGACGGACTCCACAGTCAACACGTTCACGGGGCCTAACAGAGGCCGTTTCGTCTTTCTCGATGCTCGCAAGGAGGAGTACCTCCAGTTGGATCGAGAAGACACTGGAGACTCGTTTGTTAGCGTGGAGGAGATGCACAACAATGTGAGACCTCCTGACTTTGCGCCTTCACTCGGCTTCGTCGAGTTCACCGATGGCGCAGGTACACTCGCTACTGCAATCCCTGGAGCGACATACGAGTACTGCTACACCTTCACATACGCGGGGAAGGAGGGGCCGCCGTCGATAGTTTCCCAGATCGACGTGCCGTCTGATGCAACAAAGAGAAAGATTCTAATCACAGATCTTCAAGATACGCAGGCCAACTACTCCGGTGGATCTGTGGATCGAGGAACTGGTCGATACAAGAAGATCTATCGCCGGATTGTTGAGAAGCCTAAGGGTACAAAATTTGCTTCCAAAGATCTCAAGGTTGGCATCGGGCCTTGGCGTCACATCGCTACCGTGAACGAAAGTTCATTGGAATTTGAAGATGATTTTGATGAGTTGACATCACAAACGGTCATGGAGGGTACATCCTTTGATGCGAAGATTAGCGAGTCGGGAGACTTGTTCGATAGTGCGTATCTCAACGAAATCGGCCCTCGTCAGTACCTTCGCTTCTGGTACACGCCCAGCGCCGACTACCCGATCGAGGCTCGATACCACCGTCGGCCCCTTCGCTTGATCAACGATACAGATGCTCCACAGTGGCCTGTCCAGTACCACCACTACCTTGTGTACGCAGCGCTCAAGGACATCTGCATGCAGCATGGCATGCTCAAGAACAGTCAACTGTACGATGGACGAGCCGGTGAGCTTCTAGAGCGCATGAAGGCCAAGTATTTGTCTCGTACAGATCGCATGCACATCCGTCGCGGATTTGACCGCGCCATGGCAGACCGAGAGCGGTTCGGGATTCCAACTAAGTCATGAATACTAAACGTCTTGTAGTCGACCGTCTGCGTGGTATCGATCAGCGATACTACACGAAGCCTGAAGCCGCTGCGATCATCGAGGAGATGACGTGGGACTCCTACGATGGATGGAAGGCTGCGGGTGGCTTTGATCTTGTGACTCAAGATCTCTATGACTGGCTCAGTGACATCCCACCGATCAGACATAAAAACTATAGAATCACATCGATTCACGCCTTCTCGAAGCGATCAAAATTTAACGAGATCATTTTTGAAACCAGTGAAGGTCAACTTTGTAGGCTAAAGATCGGGAACATTAAAGGTCCTCCTATACCAACAAGTGCGGACCCATTCGAGTTTCTCAAAGACGAGCAAGGTCTAGAGTACAACGGAAAACCTTTCACCATAGATCCCACAACTGGTGCGATCACAAACGGCAGAAAGCGATACGTTCCCAAGATCAACAGCATCGGATCACAGTCTTGCTCTTTCGGTGGCCGACTGTTCATTGTCAACGGTGTGGATGAGCCCATTGTTTATGATGGGTACAAGGTATCTAGGGCTGGATTTTCAGAGAGACCAGCCCAGCCCAAGGGAAACGTTGTCGTTCGCGCGTATCACAACGAGTACATTGCTGACGGAGGCGAAGACACAGACTACTTCCTCGGTACTCGTATCCGCACTCACGGACTCGGCAGCCTGAAACCTAAGGGGGCCAGGAATATCAACAGAAGCTTCATTGATGGCAAGCTCTGTAGCTATCAGTACAAAGTCTCCTTCGTAAACGAGCGCGGCCAAGAGAGCGAGCTTTCAGAAGCCAGTGAAATGATCACCTTCGAGTGTGCAGACGGTAAGCGGCGATTTGTTGTCTTGAACCTGCCCATTGGTGATCCCACTGTTGTTGCTCGACGACTGTATAGAACCCGTGACCTGTTTGATGACTTCGGGAACCCGCTGGGTCCAGAGACCGGCAGGAACTTCTTTTTCCTACGAGAGATTCAAGACAACGAGACGACGATCTTCGAGGACGGTATCCCAGACTCGAATGTTGGCGCATTGACGGATGATGTCGACTTTGGGCCGATGCCAGTCCAGTCGAAGTTTATCGCATCATTCAAGAACCGCATCTTCCTTGCTGGATCACCCGACAATGTCGTCAGATACAGCGCGAGCGGCATGCCTGAGGTTTTCCCTAAGCTGAACATCCTGGACGTAGGAGACAAGGACAGCGGCGAGATTACGGGCATGTATGCCTCTACGAACAACCTTGTCATCTTCAAGGAGTTCGGGATCTTCCTGGTCAACCAAAGATCAGATGGGAGCTTCGAGTACAGGACGATCACCAAGGACGTAGGCTGTATCGCACCCAACTCGATTAGGGACGTTCCATTCACCGGCCTCGTGTTCCTTTCTCACAAGGGTGTCTTCGTCATGAAGGGCTTTCTTGAGGACTCAAATGAGGCCACACAGATCGTAAACCTCAGCACACCGATCAAGGAGCACGTTGAGCGAATTTGCTCTAGCCTTGCGTACGGCTCTGTGGGCTGCATTGATAGGAACAACAAAGAGTACTTGATCTGTGTTCCCACAATTGGTGAGAAGAACAACCTTCTACTTGTCTGGCACTATGAGGTCGGGGCCTGGAGTATCAGAAAGAACTACCCAATGAGTTGTGCTGTTGAGCTTCGTACTGCCAATTCTGAGATTCTATTCGGCAGCAATGACGCTTCTCAGCCAGGGATTTTTGTAATCAACAACTTCTACAGGTACAAGAATGAACTTGGCTCTGAGGTTGAAATTAATGATCAGTTCCGTAAAGATCGCGAGCAATTGCCAGAGTCGACTAAAGACTATCCGGTATACGAGATCGCACCCTTGAAGCTGAATGGTGCGTACTCTGGCGTTTATGTTGCCTACGTGAACTTGTACTGCGTTGCGTTTGGTGATGAGCCCATCAAAATGAACATCAAGATCAATCGTAATGAAAGCCTCGTACTAGAGGAAAACAAATCCAGAGCACAGCAACACACTGATAATTCAGAAAAGCAAGACTTATACAATGAGTCTAGATTCGGTGTTGCAACCTTTGGATATCATCGACCAGTAGTCATTCGATTTGATGTGTCTCACTTCCATAAAACACTGGCTACTGAGTTCTCATTCAGAGTGTTTCAGGATGACACCAACGAAGCCGCAAACAGGTTCATGATTGTCGGCTACTCAATAGATGCAAAGTTCGGAGAGCAGAACGACGTTCGCTCGCTCACCGATGTCTTGGCTCCAAATCAGAGGTAGATGTGTCTCTCAAGTTTCCTACAACGAGGCCGGATGAACGAGAAATCATCGAGCCGGATGATCTCAACAAGAACCTACGACAGTTTACCGATGAGTTAAACGGTAATCTTACTCATGAAAATTTAGCTCAAGACGTTAAGTTTCCATCGCAATATTTTGAAGATGACACGTTTACCCAAACGTATCAAAGCTCATTCACGGATGACACCAACTGGAGCGATACAAGTAGTGCGTTCCATTGTAGCAAGCAGCATGTGGGCTACACTCGCGTTGATGAGAATGGCAACAAGATGCCCAGCATCGAGTTTATTGCTGAGCGTGACGGGTATATCATCGTTGATTTCATGTTCTCTATGACATGGAGAGGGACTGGAATCATCAGCGAAGAACAGACTGAGCAGTTGTTGGTCTACCGGGAATACCCCGTTGAACGCGAAACGTATATTGCGTGCGCTTACCCTGAGGAAGTTGGTGAGGGCAAACTCGCCCCTGGGGGATGGACTGGCATTGGAGGCACAAGCACTGGATACGGTGGAGATCCAATAGTCGGAAATATCGGTAGGACAGGAGCCTCCCCGAAGACAACTTTACGCGGCGTCGATTTTCCTCAAGGTAAATGGTGGGCGATTCCATTTGATTACTTCGCTGCGAGGGCGCGTGTTGTTTGTAACGGTGTTGAGGTATGTGAATCTGGATGGTTGTTCAATGGAACAGACCGTAACAGCGCGTTTATCACTGGTGTCATACCCGTTCGATCTGGACGCAATGAAATCAAAGCAGAGATATCCGCCGCCATGCTTCAGAGCATATATGGATCAAATGTAGGAGTGAGGTCAAAAACGGGTGTATCTGGAGAGCAGTCGACCGGCAGGTTCTTCCCTAATTCCTTTTACTCATCGAGGAATGTTGCACATCCATTGCCCAAAACTAGACGATTGACCATCGAGCAAGCAGATGCGAATAATGGCGATAAGCGAGGGACGGTTGCAATTCAAACAGGGATGGACTGTTTAGTTCATGCAGCGAATATGATCGTTCAGTTCAGGAAGGCATAATGGCCAGAATTAAAGTACCAGAGTTCAAGGTCGGTGAAACGATCACTGCGGATGAATTTAATGAAGCGTTTGATGCGTTCAAACCTACAAATCTAGTCTTAGATAGAGATAACTTTGCAGACGAGTCTCTTGGATTTGATCAGATCCCTGTTGATATATCTCTCACTGATCTTTCAAAAATAACTACATCTTCCGATGAGTTCGTGGAAAAGGACATGGAGCCAAATACCAAGGAAACTCAAGATCCTTGGCGCTCACCATATTCTTCATACAGTGGAATACGGCATCAAAACGTAAATCATCCATCGAATAATCTGATTACTTTCAAGAACTTAAAGGCGGGTGATCAGTTTATTATTCGTGCAAGCTGTGTCATTGACACAACAGATGGTGGATGGCGTACGTATATGTTCGGTGTTCCACCTATTCAAAAAATAGGACTAGTAAGATTCGATAATCAAACTGCCTCAGACTTCGGATTAGGATCCACTAGCAATGCAAATACGTTCCCCATAAAAGAGACGCTCGCTCACTATCGCATTGTATTTACTAGCAAGATGCCGAGTTCTACTGCATTAAATAGGGAGGTGAGGTACGAATCTGATGACAGTGATGTGGGCACTGGCTCTGGTGAGGACCCGTTGCAGTATGTTGATACCAGCAATAATCCAAGCGCTACCTATTTAGACACACGTCTGAATCCATCTACTGATGCATATGGGACACCTTTAAATAATCCATATATGCCATTTGATGGATTCCACTCGTATACAACGGCGTTTTTGTATACACACAGTGCATCAAGCTCATCTACCCAAAGTTTTGGAGTTATGTGTAGTGAGATCGGCGGTAAGGTTGGATACAAACCCGATGGCGGTAGTATTCCGAATGAAATGACTGGTGGGAAATATGGGAGTGAGAATCCTTACCACCTACCGTACACAATCCGTAACTTTCATCTTTTCGCATATCAGGTCAAGAAGTAATGCCAGTTGACACATCAATACTAAGTGAAGTTTCTAATGGTGACACAATCACAGCAAAAGATATTAGAAATAGATTCACAGAGCTTGAAAGGTTCGTCAATGGTGGGGTAACAAACAAAGACTTCCATCCCGATCAAACAAATATTTTTGACAACGCTCAAATTATTAAACCGGAGTTTTATTCAGTAGGCAATAATAGAATTGAGGGCGTTATTGCTGACAATTATTATAGAAATACTAACTTTTCGTCTTATAATAGATTTATACGCCATGAAACATCCGGCTCTTACAACACTGATGGAGAGTCTTTTTCTAGTACAGACCTAGATGCTCTACCTGCTTCAGCATGGCAGCCTATCGATGGCATGGCTGCAACTGTGAACGTAAAGGGTGATCAAAACGTGAGCGCGTTCATTAATGGATCTTGTTATGCTCAGGCAGTAGGATCGGATGATGGTTTTAAAATCAGCTTGAAAGTTATTTCTAAAAATGAAAACGGTTTTGATCTTGCAGGCGACAATGCTGATCGGACACAGCGGGCCGCATTTAACAGATGCATCAATAGCGGAATCATTATTGCCGCCTTCAAGCTGTATGTAGACACGATGGATGGATCGGGACCGCAGCCCGTTCGGTCTACTAAGAGGCGTCTATTCAATCGTGGTCAAAACTCCTATAGATTTAGGCATCAACAAATCTCGTTCGCTACACGAGTGACTCTTACTCCTGGGCCTAATAAGATTTCATATAGGTGTATCTACAGGTTGAAACAACAAGACTCTCGTGGATTGAAACACGTCTTCATCGATAGCCGCAATTTCTTCGTTGACGTACATTACAAGTGATAAGGTGATAAAGAGGAATCATGGCTACTGAAGACTACGCATTGGCGATAGGTGGTGGCGCACTGAGTGGTGCGGGCACTGGTGCGTCGATCGGAAAGTTTGCTGGAGTTAAGGGTGCAGCCGCTGGTGCCGTCTTGGGTGCGGTTGCTGGCGGAGTTTTGGGCTTCTTCGGCCAGAAGCAAGCCGACGATCAAGCTAGTGAAGCCGAGAAGCTCGCGCGTCAACAAGCCCGACGACAGAAGAACTTGGCCGCTAAACAGCGCAGTGTGGAGCGCAGAGCGGCATCGCAAGAGCGAGAGTCCATTGCGCGTGCTGCTAAGACCTCAGGGACATTGCCTCCGCCATCTGTATCTACTGGAACAGAGTTCGCTCTCGTACAGAGCATGGCGGTTGGCACGGGTAGCCCGTTTGATTCATACATTATGAAGACGTATGGCCGACCACCTGCCGACGCCGTCTAGGAGTTAAAATGGCTAAGCAACTTACCACTGAAGACAAAGACGCGCTGGCTCTCAAAGAGGCGTTTGCAGAGAAGCAATACACCGAAGGAGTCTTAGCTGGCACTGGTCTTGACATGGGATCGAGCGTCATCGATTACCTCGGTCAGATATCAGAGACCAATTTGGCAAGCGAACTCGCTTCTCGTCGTCTGGCTAGAGCGAAGCAACTCTCTGACGCCGCAGGATCGGGCGCTGCTGAGCGTCTCGCAGGCGCTGAAGGACGTAAGACTGCGGTTGCCCGCGATGCTGCGATGAAGGCCGCTACTCAAGCTGCTCAAGACCCTACAGGAGCAGCAGCAGTAGAGCTTGCACAGAAGCTTCCTGGGGTGATCCAAGAGGCGGCAGATACGAGCAAAGAGCAAACAGCTGAGCAGGCGCAGGCGTTGAAACAAGAAGCCTTCGCGGAGGGTCTGCGTAGCAAAGCTGAGGATGAAAAGCTCGCCGCCGACCAGGGCAAGGAACGTGCTCGATTCGCTTTTGGGAAGAAAATCTTCGAGAGTCTGGCTACATTGCCTGCTGCCCTGATGCCGCAAACGTATGAAGCGAGACAAGCGTCCATTGCTGAGCGGCAGGCTCAACGACAAGAGGGAATGACAAAGGGCAAGAAGTTCTTGGGAATGAAGACTTCAAGGGGCTTCGAGGGTGACAAGAAAGCCTATGAAGACATCATGGCGTCTGTAGGTGGCGATGAATCCAAGTTGAGTGATCGCCAGCAATCACGATTGCAGAACATCGCTAAGCGCCAAGAAAAACGTGTCGGTAGGTTTGAGAAGTCCTTGGCTAAGCAATCACAAGCTGAGTCAAACCTCGCAGCGGTTGAACAAGCCGAAGAAGCAAAACTCAAGCAGCAACTGGGTAGTCTTGCGGAGTTACAAAAAAAATATGGGAATGTCCTCGCTGCTCCAGTGACCCCTGAAAAACCCGCCTAATGCCCTGGGAAAACGGGGTCTACATATCGGGTCGCCAACCTCTTGACGTAACGCAGCCAGTCTCCACTGCGCCCACCGTGCGACCGGGTCCAATATCAAACGACGATGTCGACGATGACTTCTTTAACGAGGGCATCCTCAACACCAAGTTTGCTACAGGCTCCTTCACGGCTACTGTAATCAAGCGTCTGCTGCCCTCTGCGGTCATCTCGGCAGCTAATGGGCTGAGGTCGCTGTTCTCACCCGGCTTCGTCAATACAGAACTCATAGAGGACGGTGCCGTTACAGGCGCAAAGATCACCAACCCTATCAAGGTTTCCTTGATCAATGGCGGCTCCGCAGGTGTACACACAGTCACTGGAGTCAAGATCGGTGACGAGCTTATCTCAGTTCTTGAGCAGAACGGCACATCTGGATTGCTGACTGACCTTACAACTGAGTTTTCAATTGTTAAAGTAGATACGATTTCAAACAGCGGCGGCACTGATACCAGTAGCGATAAGCTGTTAGTATTGTATCTAAGCAAATGACGAGGTTCCCATGTCCCGCTTCAGTGAAAAGCTGCAAAAAAAGCTGCTTCCTTCCGCCGAGTTCTTCATCAAGTCCGTAGAGTCTCGGTATCAAGAGCCACTGAAGCAAGCGCAGTTGATCAACAAAGAGATCGCTACGCTACGGAACCCCAGGAACCTTCGCGCCGCAAGCAGCCGATCTGCGGGTGCGTACACTCAGCTTCTTGAGCGCTACTTGAAATTTCAAGAGGCGGCAGACACGAAAAATAAAGACTTCATCGATAAGGTGAACGCTAAGCTCGATAATCTGAATCAAGAACGATCGTCTTCAACAGCTATATTTCAGCAACAAAAAGACAATCTAGATGCTGCTATAAGTGAAACCTTAGGGCAAAATTTCACTGATAAGAGTGATTTTGACAGGTTCAAGGGTCAGCTCAAAGAACTAGATATTTACGATAAGAATAGTGGTAAGGCCACACTCGCATCTCTGTTTGCAATGCGGCATGCGCTTTCAAAAACAGAAAGCGAAGGCGTTAAAAACTTCATCCGGGCAGAGATGAAGAGCATCATTAAGACGATTGATGATGAGTATAGAGACGCTACCGACGCTGAAATGCCCGATGTTGATACTTACATAAATGAAAAGTATCCCGACCTCAGCCGAAAAACGGCACAGGGTCGCAAGAATAGAGCAGAGCGCCTGAGCGAGGACTGGCTGAGGAAAAACTATGCGTTGCTCGGATTTGAAAGCAGTGAGCTTGCTACATACAGAAATTATCAGCCCGACATCGACCGGCTCCGATCGATCGTGTTCGGCAATGCCGAGAGCGTAGTTTCAACGCTACCGAGCATGACGCCAGAGCAGCAGGAGCAGTTTGTAAAGAAGGAGCCGGGTCTGACCGTTGAGGAGGGTCGCGTTGTAGTCGATCCCGCTGCCAGTCCTGAGAGACAAGAGGGCGCACGAATCCTCTTGAACTCGATGCCTGAGAAGAACCCGACACCATCAGCATTCATTGCTTCTCCGGTTGTTCGAGGTGCCTACAGTGGCCTTGAAAGCGGTCAGAGAACAAAAGCTAAGATGGAGGCTCGCGCACAGGAGCTTGAGCAACTGCGTGATCAGAGACTTGCTGCCGCACAGCAAGAAGGTCGGCTGAGTCCTGCTGAAATGTCGGTGCTCACAAACCCGCTGTTTACTCGGACTGGGTTCCGCCGTACTCCGAGCTACGGTCTGTTGAAGCGTCGAGCGAAGCGTCTCGAACGGCAGTCTACTGCTGCGGCAACGCCCGAAGACACAGCAGAGGACATTACATTCGGTGGTTATCCCGAGGTTGATGAGCGTGCTGATGAGGCGGACAGCATCACCTTCGGAGGATTCCCTGAGCGTGCTGATGAGGCGGACAGCATCGCCTTTGGAGGATTCCCTGAGCGTGCCGCTGAGCCTGCTGAAATAGAAGGCGAAAACACGGGCGGCGTTCAGGTAATACCTGCTGTTCTCAAGACGCTTGATTCTGCGCTTGCCGATGTTGCAGAGGCGCAAGGTCCTGATGGTAGTGAAGAGTATGAGGAAGAGGCTCGTGAAGCTTTGAAGGGCGTAATTACTGACTTCAATGCCCTACCTGAGGACATTAGAAACAAAATCCCCACATCTGTGCGGAACAGCCTTGTTTCGATGGAGTCTCTTGAAACATCGGACAAGGGCTTCAATCCTGAAAGTATCGATGTGATCAGAAAAGGGTTGAAGAAGGTTGAACCTGTAATTATTGAATCCGTAGGTAACGTGTCCAACTACATGGTCAGCCTCGGGGACAGTGAAGAAAGGTTGCCCAATTACAACTCTGTCTCAGACTTCCTGATGACGCATCAAAAACGCTTCCCTGGTCTGTACAGTTCAGATCTTGCTTCGATTGGTCAGTCCGATCCGAAATTAATGGGTGAGCGACGTGATGAGGCAGTTCTCGGTCTTGCTGGCTCGGGTGCTTTTAACCTTCTTAACAGGATCGGTTCCGAGTCCGTGGACACCTTTGGTGCCGATGCAGCAGATAAGGCGCTTGCTGACTTCTCAGAATTACAGGGTCTCGCATCGAAGACTGCTTTTGGTACATCAGTTGATGAGCCACAGGCACCTACAAGCCCTATCGAACAAGAGGATGAAGGGCTAGATATTGAAATACCTGAGGTCAAGGAAGACCCTGAGATGTTCGCCCAACTTCAAGCAGCAGATGCAGCAAAACTAAAGGCAGAAGACGACGACCGAAAGTCACGCAATATGGTTGGTGGCGTCAATGATGACGACGCGATCAGAGACGGCTTTGCAAACATGGATGCGGCTCCCACACCTGAACCGGCACCTGCGGCTCCCACACCTGAACCGGCACCTGCGGCTCCCACACCTGAACCGGCACTTGCGGCTCCTACCCCTGAACCACCACCTGCGGCTGACCTACCGGGAGAAGACGACATTCTCGTTGCTGCTGATGCAAATCAAACACCCTCCAACACAATCGATGCATATAGTTACAGTCGCAACGCTGAGGGCCAAGATCTACCTAGAGCGTCGATGCCTCTGAGAAAGCGGCGAGCCAGAGCCGAGTCACAACAGTTAATTAACAGCCTTAAAAGCAAGTCAATCGACATTGATGAAGCAATGCGGCAGGCAGACGCTCTGGTCGAAGAATATCCAGACTTCATCGAGCCGGAAATGCCGCAAAGAATCATGGACCAGTATCTTATTGACACCTTCAGCTTCGAAGGGTCGAGCGTACAAGACGTGAAAGAAGCGGATTTGCCTGCTGAGGAGCGTAAACCGACTAAAACTCCTAAGCTCTCGTTCGTTTCTCCCGTTGCGACTCAAGACACCATTGATGGTCGGCAAGTAATCACAAGCGATATCTTTGGAGATAGGACCAACCCCGTAACTGGAAAAATCAAGCCGCATGAAGGCATTGATTTTAGGGCCAGACTTGGTGAGCCCATTTTCGCAGCAGCAGACGGTGTCATACAGTCAGTCGATCGAACCGATAACGACGGTGCTGGACTGAGTGTATCAATCAAGCATTCTGACGGCAGCGTCACCAAGTACTTCCACGCAAGCTCTATTGATAAGAGTTTGAAACCGGGAGATCAGATCAAGGCTGGCCAGGAAATCATGAAGGCTGGAAAATCCGGTAATGTTAGTGCTCCTCATCTTCACTTCGAGCTTATGAAGCCAAATGAGCAAGGTGAACTGGTGTCCGTCAATCCACTTGAGCACATGAGAGAAACGTTCTCCGATTTCGTTGTCAAAGACACAGGTCGCATCTTGCAGGCCTCACCATAGACATGATGAAAGTCCATCCACCAACGGAGTACATGGTCGTCACATCGCGCATGGGTATGCGTGACGGCCAGAGCCATGACGGTGTTGACCTGCGTGCTCGACACGGCACCGCAATCAGAGCGTTCCGGCCAGGAGTAATCTTCGAGGTCAAGCGATCCGACCATCCTGATGACCCATCGGGAAAGTACGTCACGATCCTCGCTCAGGACCCTGAGGAGATTCACAAGTACTTCCACATGTCTGAGATCGATCCCGATCTACAGGTAGGTCAAGAGGTCCGTGCAGGTCAGCAGTTTGCCCTGGCTGGCAGCACCGGCAACTCTGATGGACCTCATCTTCACTTTGAGATTCATCGCAAGAATGGTGAAGGCAAGTTTGAGCCTATGGACCCTATTGCGTTGTACCCTGACCATTTCCATAAATACATGGACAAGGAAACAGGACAACCAGTTAATATTGACAAAATACTGAAGTCCAATACGCGAGTCGATAAGCCTAGATTCGCTTGATAATGGAGTGGGCGTGGCCGAGAACGACACACAGCAAGACGACTCAGAACTTATCGATGCCTTCCTTCAGGAAGAGCCTGCTGTTGTAGACGACGATTCGTTCATCACAGAAGCCCAAGAAGACGACAGGCGCAATCTCCTTGGTGACAACTATGGTGGTCAGACCGATAAGGTTGCTGTGGCTCAGACCGCAGATGTTCTCGCATCGGAAATCGATGACCCAGAGGTCGACACCGACCTAGCCAAGCAGCAGATATTTGAAGAGATTGCGGAGGATGAGGTCGCTTCTCGGAATGTCTTCCCGCTGCCCAATGTCGATCCCGGCTCATTGAAGCCGACCATTGAAGAGTACGTGAGGCTGATGGCTGACGCCAAGGCCAAGCAAGAGAAGCAGTATCGGGACGCTGGGTATCCAGAAGACATCGTCAAAAAGTTTACGAATCAGTACATGCTGGCGCTTACTACTGGTGCGGCACTTGAGCCTGGATTCAGCCCTATCGAGTCGCTGGGCAATCAAAGCAATGTCATCATCGCATCAGACAACCCATACACGATGATTCGGCAGCAGGCTTATGATGCCAAGGTGCTAGAGATCGAGAGAGCTAAGCAGAAGAAAGGATTCTTTGATCGCAACATTGCTCTTGCTACGGCTTACTTGCCGACCGTGTCTGCCGAGAACGTGATGGATGTGGCGGATGCTATTGATGCTGGCATCGTCAAGCCCGATGCTGAGTTCCTCATGCAGGTCGACAAGGAACTCGAAAAAGACAGCAAGCTCACCAAGTATGACGCCTATCTCAAAGTAGCTGAAGATTTCAAAAAAGCGGGCAAGCGAGACTACTTGTCTGAGGCACCCATCTCTGATGTTGAAGCGAAACAAAGAGAGGAGCTTGGATTCCTTGGATCGCAAACCACACAGGATGTTTTTGCTACTGGCGTCGGAGTTAGAGTAGCTGTTCCGATTATCAAGAAAGGCTTCCAGAAGGGCTTTGAGCTTACTCGTGGTGGTGGAGTAAGGGGTAAGCTTCTGGGTGGTGTTGCAGGGGCTGGTGTAGCCGCTACTGGGCTACTTGCCGGTGCCGGTACTGGTAGCCTTGGGTACATGGCCACCGACGCAGCATTCAACGTCCGATTTGGCCTAGAGGATGAGGAATACGACCTACCTCTCATTCCTCTGAGGAAGACGACAAACGGAGTGTTGGATGTTCTCAGTGGGATGGCAGATGCTGTTCCCGGCTTTGCCAGTATGCAAACTCGTCTTGAGATCTTGCCAGCAGCCACCAGAGCACAACTGACGACTGAGATTGTGAATCTTGCGGTCGACCTTGGGCTGTCTGACAAAATCAATGAGATGCCGAGCGTAAAGGCATGGCTGGATTCCGCATCAAAAGACCCAGCGCTGACTCAACAAGCTATCGAAAATGCGACACAAGATACGATGGCTATGTTTTACGGCCCATTGAACTGGGCAGTACAGACAGCGTTTCACCCGCTTATTGAAGAGGAGATCAAAGAAACTCTCGATGACCTGGGTCTCGTGAAGAAGGACTCAAAGTACTGGAAGGCTCGTGACGAGCTTAAAGGCAATGTTCTGTCTGAGTTCGGTATCAGAACAGAAGTTGAGGACAAGGCTCAGGCAGAAGAACTACGAGGGTCAATGCTTCAGGATGTGGCAGCCGAGATCATTGGTAGTCCTGAGTACAGAGAAAAGATGAACTTCGACCGGATTATGGCGATTGGTCGCATGCGCGCCGAGGCCAAGGAGGAGACCTCACTCCGAGCCCTTGAGTTTAACGAGGACACCTTCTACAAAGAGTACGAGAAGTTTGAGCAGGAACCTCAAAAGTACACGAGGTACGACAAGCAGATAGCCATCGATACGCTCATCAACAGTTCTACTTGGGACAGTGCGAATAAGAAATGGCGCGGCAAGGAGCCGAATGTAGAAAACGCCATTGAGGTCGTCAAAGACTACTATGAGCGAGGCTTCGATGACCTGAGTTCAGAAACGTATCCAGAACTATATCGTTTGATGACATCGATTAAAAACGATGCACCGAAAGATGAAATTCAGCGAATGCTTAACTCGATGCCGCTGTACTACGCAGAAAAGTTGAATGCTTCAAATAGAGACCCCGTATGGGCTCGTCCATCATTCGATGACATGATGGATTTCGCTAAAGAAGTCTACGAGTTCAAGCACAAAGAAAGAGGTGCTACGGCCACACGAATCGCAACCAAGGGATTCGAGCGATCGATGTTCAAGCTCATCAGCGATCAAGGTGGCGACTACTTGATCAAGCCTACACTCCTGAAGCGCGCGCAACAGTTCCTTCAATACGGCTCTGCGGTTGGTGGTGAGATCCCGTGGACAACGCCAGACATCACAGTGCCATTCCTCGAAAAGATGGGCGTACCTAAGGGCTATATCGGCTCCGGTGCGGGCCTTGATCGCGAGTTTGGCACAGGTATCCGTGCTCACATGCCAAACTTGTGGGCTCGGGCGTCGTCATCAGCAAGCCAGCTTATTGGGGGCTCTGGGACGGGTGTAGAAGAGGTCTACGCGAAGATTGGAATCACGAGGGATGACCCTCGATTTGCATGGGCACTAGCCGGTCATGCAACTGATTTTCTTCCGTATGAGTCGTTTGCCATCAACTCTGTGGTGAAGCCCACTAAGTTTGCGATGAATATCAACCGACTGTCTAAGAACAAGATGTTCAAAGACGCTACTGGCCCAGGAGCCACGAGGTTGGCGTTTCTCGAAGCGTTCGATGGCATCCGTACATCTAAGTCTACCGATGCTGTGAAGGCGTATCACGAAGCCCTTGTCACCATCATGCGTACAGAGATCGCCGAAGGCAGGAATCCGTTGAGGTTCCTCACTGCGGCAGAGCAAGATCTCTTCAACGATATGTTCACCGCTACTGGCCGGAATCCCGATGATGCCAAGGCCGCAATGGAGAAGGCGACCACTGTAGCCAACAACATCAGAGGCCTATCTAAGAAGGTGAAGGGTCAGGTCGGAGACAATGACTACGTGCTGCTCCGAGCATCACCATCATATCAACGACTTCGTGCAGATATCGATCGTCTAGTGCAAGCAGGCGTAATCGATGGTGAGTATGCAGACAGCGTGATGAGCATGATTGAGTATCAAGCCATCACAGCCGCTAAGTCCAGTGGTGGTAGGTCTGTGAGTCCAGAGCAGATTCTTCAAGATACGGTCGTGACGTACAACAAGCCTCCGGGCGCTGGAATCAACCCGACCATCCGCATTGTTGATGTCGATGAGAACCCACTGTCTGGTCGATCAGGTGTGCCCAGAGGCTACTTCGAGTACGACGATCGCACCGGCAGAGCAGTCATCAATCTGTTCAAGAATGGAGACATCAACACCGTATGGAAGATGGAGGGTCACCTCATCTCTCACATCATGGGTGTCGACTTCAGGAATCGTGTATTCACCTTCTTCGACCACGAATACAACAACTCCGGTCAAATCAGGCTGACTGACTCAGGTAAGCGTCAGTTCGCTGAGGCTTGGTCCGCATACAGGCGTACAGCAGACAACCCGAATGGATTCATTCGTCGCATGTTCGATGACTTGTGGCTCGGTGTGCAGAACTACTGGTCGAAGCTTCGTCGCAAGCCCAGGGTTCTTCCGACTGAGTTGAGGGACTACTGGGATCTTGAGTTCGGTGAACTGCCGACAGACATCAGAAAGGCGAACTCCCTGTCATCTGGAGCGATCTTCCACCGGCTTCGTCGTCAACACGAGTCCTCCACTCGACCCGTCGGTGAGCAGGCAGCCATGAGATCACGGGAATCCATGGTTAAAAATCTTGGCTATGACGAGTCCGTAGTCAGGAGTCTGTTCGGAGACCGCAGAACAAAAACTGTGCGTAATGTTCGGGATCTTGAGACCGGTGAGATCAAGAGGGTCGTTGAATCTCAATACCTGCCTCGTAAATACGACACCATCGACGCTACGATTCAAGCTATTGCGATGATTAAGACCGCTGACTTCCGAAAGAGGACAGGTAATCGCAAGTATGTAAACGTTGGCACAGATCGGTACCACGTCTCTGAGAGTTCGTTGAATCACATCGTCAACCGCGTCAGAAGTCGATTGAGCGGCGCTATGGGTGAAAACTGGCAGACGACTAAAAAGAAGATCTTCCAAGTGAATCGTGATCGAGTCAACGTACTGAGAGATCAATCACTGTGGCCGTCCAACGTAACAAGTCGTGATGTAGACGCTTTTGCTGACCGGATGTCTGCGGCGAGCGGTAAGCGTGATGGAATGGAGGTTGCTACACAGCAAGAGTTCTTCGTGCTCGATGCGAGACAAGAAGCAGGACTGAAGACTCTGTTGCAAGAAATCGGCAATCAACCAGAGGCCGATGCGCTGCCGCTTCAGTTGCTCGACCCATACGCAAATCTCAAGATCCTGTCGAATGCTGAGTATGAGAAGATTCAACAGGTGTTGATGGACATCGAGGCAACACCGCTGAACAGACGGAATCGAAATGTGATGGAAAGGCCTCTGTACGATAGAATCAGCCAAGCGCTGACACAGCGGGGATTTGAGACTCTTGCTGCTTTGATGAAGGTCTCGATCAAGTATCTGAGCAAAGATACATACCTTCCTGCCGGATCACATGATCCCGCCATTGCAGATGCAATACGTGGCGGTGTTCGCAAGATGAAGGCCGCCTACAAACAGTTGATTGAGATTGCTAAAAGCAAAGACTTCAAGGACATTGATACGGTTGCGGTGTTCTTTAAGTCTCAACTTGATCGAGCGGTATCAAGGATACCACTGTCCTATCTCGACGACTTAGAAAAGCTGATGATGTACTTCGGCAACGCCGAGACGGACATGGTTGCCAAGGCAACAGAAGATGCTCTTACTGCCAAAGCATCCGGCGTGACTCCTATTCCTGTCACA
>Ga0070746_10000874_pt1 | contig 18131 bp, 29 predicted proteins | sample VirMetDEL_Mar_21_FD_77016 | JGI IMG/M metagenome (GOLD analysis project Ga0070746, IMG submission 77016) | Aqueous microbial communities from the Delaware River and Bay under freshwater to marine salinity gradient to study organic matter... | ecosystem: Environmental > Aquatic > Marine >...
ATTTAGTAGTTAATTATAAACCACATCCTGCGGAAAGTAAGTATTTAAAACAAGATACTTTTGTTGCTTCTAACCATACTACAATATTTGGAAGTAATGATGTACAAAAACAAGAAATTAATTTACAAATGCTTTATGACGCAGTAGATGATGTTGTTGGATCTAGAAATAGTAGTTGGATTAACTTTAGAAAATCATTATTTGGAGACTATAAAACAATAGTAAGTGCTTCCATAGTTAATCCAGAAAAATATGCAATGTTACAAGTTGGCGATTATGTCGATTTTGGAGAGATATTGTTTGGTGAGTTGGGAAGTCCTTTCAATGAAATCTCAGACACATTCGATAGCTTTGTCGCGATGCCAACTAGATTATTTAACGAAGCATGGAGTGGTAAAAAGTTTATAATAACAAGTTTAAAAAGAAAAGTCGGACAAGTAGATGTCCAATGTAGAGAGGTATAATAATGGCAAGTTTTTTTATTTATGATTCAATTAATCAATATAGAAGTGATAATACGGTAAGTGAAGGAACGTTTGGAGCGGGGTTTAGTGCATCAGATTCATTGACAAATCACGAAAGAGTTTCAGACCAAAATATAGGTACAATAATATCAGGAGTAAATGCAAACGATGCTATTGCTTATACTTTGGGAACTGCTGCTACTGCAAATGCTATCGCAGTTTATTTCACAGGAGATGATGGAGTTACCGCTAATGGTGATGAAATGACAATTAGAGCAGGTAATGCTGTAAATGCATTAACTGCAGCAGGTAAAAGTTTTGCTTCTACACATTCAGGGTGGTCAGTAAGCAATGTTCATGATAGTGGAAATTATACCGATGTTGGCAATTATAGTATTTGGTGTGTTGAATTTAATGAAGCACTAACAAATATATCAGAAATTTTAATTGGTAGAAAATTAGATTTTGAAGTTGAGCCTGATATAAATGTACAAACTGCAAAAGATTATGGTACACAAGTACAAAAAAGTTTAGGTGGAGTTGAGTATGCAATTAATACTCATAATGGTCAAGAGATCTTTACAATTAGTTTTCAAAACATTTCATCTACATTTAAAAGTGATCTACTTACTTTTGAAGATGCTAATAAAGCACAAGGTAAAAAGTTTGTATATTACGATGGAACAAATTATAATTGGGTTCGATTAGATCGACCTATGGTATTTACGGAAGTCGCAGATGGACGATTTAGTACGCAGATTGTCATGCGACAGCAAATTCAGTAATTACCTCATATACAAAAAAGGCCTCGCAAGAGGCCTTCTTTGTTTTATAACAAGCTATGCTTTGTTAATCTCCTGGTAGTAGATGTCACTACCAATTTGTATACGCTTGTGCGTATCTTCCCAACCTATTGGTGGAATTGAAGTAATTCTACCTTCTAGCTGTGGTGGATTATCTGGATCTATAAAAGTCCATTCTCCATTGATCTTTTGAAACATAGCTCTATCCCTAGCATTACGTTTAAAAAACTTCTCCTGTAATTGTCTAGTTTTAAATGGTACCAAAAACTTTGCGTACCTTGGATAGTTATCAAATACATACTCTTGCTCATTAATCGTAGTAAGTAATTCACCTACAGTTAAACCAAGAATATATTGTATGATATGTGTTAGCTCATGAACTAATGTAATTTCAAGACCAACTTGTGGTTCTACATCTACACCACCAATTGGACAAATCCAACCTGATGGTGTTTTTCGCTCATAGCTGTACCACTTTTTTAAAGCTCGTGGCAACATACCTACTCGCATTCCTAGACCTTTTTTAAGATCATACTTATCAGCAAAACCATGTCTCGTAGCTCGAGATTTACTACCTGTTTTTGCCCAATAGATATTGTCAAAGTTAATCCATTGATCATTAGTTGTTAATTCGGGATATTTATTTTCTAAATATGCCTTGGCTTTTTGAAGTGCCACTTCCTTGTTTAGTTTCATAAAGCTCCTCGCTTTTTAGTTAACTTACTTTATAAAGTACACAATACTGGAATTAATGTACACAGTTATTTTTGTTTAAAGCAGTATTAATACTGTATTTTAACAGTTAAAGAAAAAGAAAAAGAAAAAGATTAATATAAATAAAAAGTATAAGAATAAGTAGCCGGCAAAAAAAAAGTGTACATTATCAATTTTTATGCTTAAGATAAGGCATGAAATTAATTAGTAAGTTACAAAAAGTTAAGGAGATAACAAATGAATCCAGTACACTATTCGAGTAAAAAAGATAATTGGCAAACACCAAAATGGTTATTTGATGTATTTAATGATCATTTTAATTTTGAAATAGATGTTTGTGCAGATGATCAAAACCATCTTTGTGAAAAATACTTTACACAAGAAAATTCTTGCCTAGATCAAGATTGGTCAGAATATAATTTTATGAATCCTCCGTATGGTAGGCAAATAAGTAAATTTGTTGAAAAGGCATTTGAACAGTGGGAGAAAAATAAATACACTACAGTTGCTTTATTACCAGCTAGAACTGATACAAAATGGTTTCACGATTATATTTACCAACACGCTGGTATATGTTTTATTAAAGGTAGATTAAAGTTCGGAGGCGATGAGAGAAGCGAAACTGGTTGTGCTCCATTTCCAAGTATGATTGTAATTTGGTTTGGAGATGATGCTTTTGATAAAAGTAAATTTTTACCTTATATTAAAATGTTTAAAATGATAGAGGAGGCAAAATGCTCTTTGAAATAATAGTATATACATTTTACATCATTATAATGTGGGAATTTTTAAAGAAAGTAGTGAGGGAAATATGGACATAATTGTTAAATTTGCACATGAAGAATTAGAGTTATTAATCGAAATCATGGAGCGACATAGATTAGATAAAGATGATGAAAATAAATTAAGAAATGATCTTAAAAAAATCCGCAAAGATAGTGAAGATAAAAAGATCAAAAGAGAAGAAGAATTTAAAAAGAAACCGTCAGAAGAGATAAGATTAAAACCTAATCCAACTTCTGCAGAACACGTTGAATAGGAGTATATATGTTTATTAATTTAAAAGAGCTAAAGAATAATCCAGGAAGTAAATTAAAACTTGTTAAAAAATCTATGGGTGAATGGGTTGAAAAATCTTATAGTACAGCGCAAGGACAAAAGACTTTTAATATTTGTAATTTTGAAGTCGAGCAAGATGGTAAAATTTATGAACTAGGAGCTTCTGCAGCACTAAAAAGAAAACTAGATGAATTAGATCAAGAAGACGCATTTTTATTATCTTATGAAGAGTTTACTAGTAAGCAAGGTGAATTAAGACACTATTGGAAAATAGATCCAATCGAAAGAACTGAAAATGCATTTACTAATTATGTTGCAGACAAAACTGCGGATAATCAAGTACAACCAGAAGTAAAAGAAAAAGTACTAGAAAAATCAACACTAGCAACTAATGGCGCTAGATTTGGTATGATCTTCAATAATACTTTTCAATTATATAAAGATCCTAATGTTGGTAATTGCTCTTGGACTTCTGAACAATTTGCTAATGAGTTTTTAAGAGTTATGAGAATGGTAGAAGCTTGTGAGAATATTGAGATTACAAAACCAGGTCAACCAGAGAAACATGATTATCTTAAAGAACAAGAGCAGAGAATTGAAAATAAGCAAAATGTTATAGATAATACAACAGAGCCATTTCAAATTGAGGAAGATGATTTACCATTTTAATAATTCGGCCGCAGGACTTTTAAATCTCCACAGCTTAACTTACTATGGTCTGTCTTGCGGCATCTTTAACAAAGGAGTGATATGATAAATTCGCAGAATAAAGGAAAAAAAGCAGAAAGAGATGTTGCTAAAGAAATTAATAGATATTTAGGAACTAATGTAAGACGCACGCCTTCGTCAGGAGGTCTTTCTATAAAAGGTGATATAATTGATATTGATCCAGATTCTGCGGCTTTTGATTATCACTTCGAAGTTAAAAATCAAAAAAATTTAATGATTAAGAAATGGTGGGAGCAGATTTATAGTGATTGTCCACCAGGAAAAATACCTGTAAATGTCTTTAAAATGAATGCCAAATTTTATACTACTCTTGAATTAACAGATTGGCTCAGCAGTTTAACAGAGTTACAAGAATTAAAAAGATCTCATGAAATTATAAAAGAAGAACTAGAAGAGTTAAGGAACAAAGATGAAAACTAAAACACATACAAAATATTTTACAACTGATAATCTACAAGTAAAGTCTGTGACCACGTTAATTGGTCAACATTTAGGCTGGAATAAACAAATGTTGATTGCGTGGTCAAGAATTCAAGGTCTTAAAGGTAAAGACGCAAATAAAGTTAGAGATGAAGCGGGGGAAATAGGTACTTTAGCACACAAATATTGTGAAGCTTATATTAAAAAAGAAAAAGTAGACACTACAGATTATTCTGAAAATCAAATTAAAAAAGCAATTATAGCTTATGATGCTTTTAGAGAATGGGATAGTCAAGTAAAACCAGAATATGTTGAGAGTGAAATCAAACTAGTTAGTGATAAATATAAAACTGGTGGTACTTGTGATTTGATTTTAAAGATTAAAAATAAACTAGTTATAGCAGATCTAAAAACTTCAAAAGGCTTGTATGATGAATTTATAGTACAATTAGGTGCTTATAGAAAGTTATATGAATTGCAAACAGGTAATAAGATCTCAAGTGGTTTATTATTAAGGTTGGATAAAGAAGGAAATGGTTTTGAGCAACATCAAATACCATTAAAGAAATTAAATTGGGGTTGGAAAGTGTTTCAACATTGTTTAAAACTTGAGGAATTGAAGCAAAAATGATTAAAAGATTTATAGATGGAGATCTCTTTTCAAAGAAGTTTTTTAGATCATTAACCGCTCAAGAAAAAGTATTGTGGTTTTATATTACTACTAGTTGTACTTATGATGGCTTTTGGGAGTATGATGAATTACAAGTAAAATTATATTGTAATGACTTTGAGGGAGATATACCTGATATTATAATTAAAAAGCTTGGTATGTATCAAGTTGACGAAGATCAATGGTTTTTAAGTAAATGGATTATATTTCAATATGGTATATTAAGACCTTCTGTAAGACCTCATAATAGAATTATAGAAAGATTAGAGCGTAAAGGTTTAGATAAAGAATTTCCAGAATTGTTTAGAATACCGAGGATAGAATAATGGATAAATCAAAAAGAGCTTTAAAAATACATGCATTAATTAAAAAGTTAATTACAAAACTAGATGAACTTGGATATGAGTTTATGTTTTTTCCAGGTGGTACATCGATAAGGAGCAAAAGAAATGGAACTAAATAGTAGAGAAAAAGCTTGGCAAAATAGAAATCAAGTAAAAAAAGAACACCACCCTACTTATGCAAGATTTGGTAAGTATGCTGGAACACTAAAAGAGAGAATGAAAAAAGTCAAATCTTATCCCGCTTTTAGTGAAGAAAGATATAAAGTAGAAGAAGAATCAAAAAAAAAATATGGTGCTTGGTGGATATTTGCTGGAGTAGAAATGAGGTATAATAGAGATAAGACGTGGATAGAACAATACAATGTTGAAGATCCAACAAGGCCAAGAGGAAAGGGAATTTATAAAAAGAGTGTTTGATTATTGCCCTCTTATTAAAAGAAATTGTTCACATGCAGGTTATTATAAAAAAGAATTGCATTGTGGTTTAAAAACTGGTAATTTAGATGAAACTAAAGTAAGGAATATACTAACATGTCCAAAAAAATTAAAGAAGTCTACAAGAAAGACGCGACGATAAATAATATACATTTTGCTTGGGGTTGGGATCTTCCTGCAACAGATATTGACGCTCTATTTGTTGAATATAAATATCCTAATGAGCCCCGAGCAATAATTGAATATAAGCACGATAATTGGGATAAAAACTTTACTAAAGGTCCAATATTAACTTTAAGTAAATTAAGTGAAAGAGCTGAGTTACCATTCTTTATTGTAATATGGACAAATTATCCTGAGGTATTATTTAGAATTTATCCAATGAATGAATGGGCAGAATTAGAAATAAGAGAATTTTCAATTAAACATGTTGAGATCAAACCAGAAGAAGTAATTACGGAAAAAAGATATGTTAGATTTATGAGTTTTATAAGGAGAGATGTATGATATTATTTCATAAAACAAGAGATGTAAAGTCACCAGAAAGATCTGGTAAAAATGCAGGATATGATTTTTTTATACCTAATGATTGGCATAAATTATGGACTATTAAACCAGGTGAATCTGTAAATATACCTTCTGGTATTAAAGTAAGTTTACCAAATAATACTTGTTTTATTGCATTTAATAAAAGTGGTATTGCGTCTAAATATAGCTTGCAAGTTGGCGCATCAGTAGTAGATGAAAATTATGCAGGTGAAATACATTTAAATTTAATAAATGTTGGAGATCAAGATGTACAATTAAAAGCTGGACAAAAGATCTTGCAATTTGTATTATTTAATCAAGATTATCATGAATTGAAAGAGATAAAATCAGAAGCACCTTGGGAGTTAAAAAGATATAAAGAGAGAGGAGATAAAGGTTTTGGCAGCACAGGAGAATAAATCAATTTTACAAATTGCTCATGAAATAGTACATGAGAGAAGACAAGAAAAAGAAAGGCAGTATGGACCATTTGAAGAAGGAATGGAAAAGACTGCAAAAATTGCAAGTCTTTTAACTAATAAAGATATTACAGCAGAAGATATATATTTAATATTAACATCTTTAAAACTATCAAGACAAAGCTATAATCATAAAGAGGATAACTTATTAGATGCTGTTGCCTATATCGGCGCATTAAATAAGTATTTAAAAAAGAAATGAAAAAAGGTATAGTAGGAATATTACACAATACTCCACGTCTAGATCTAACACATCCAGCCGGTTGGACATATATTATAAGAGATATTCTTTTTAAAGGAGCAGATATTTTAACCGAAAGAGATGATTGGACAACTTATGATCAACTTTTGATTTGTCATAGTTTAAATTATAAGGAAGGTGATTATAATATTATTGGCGGAATAGATAAAAGACACTATAAAAGAATTGATATGATTTACCACTTTGAGGGTGATCTTTTTTCAGTAGATGATTTTGATATAAAAGATTATATAGAAAAAAGAGATCTCTATTATAGTTTTGATAAAGAGTGGATATATGAGAAATTAACTTTACCAAAAAAAGATAAAATAGTACTAGGAGATAGTCACTCATTAAGTGTTTGGCCTAATGATCAATATGAGATTAAAAGATTAGATGGAAAAACATTACATGGTTATTTAAAAGATCCTTTAGACTTGAGTAGATATAAGGACGTAATTTTATACTTTGGAAATATTGATATAAGGTTTCATTTATGTAGACAACCTAATCCGTTAAGATCTACTGTAGAACTATTCGAAAGATATATTGATTATGCAAAAAAATATAATGCAACAATTACACATTTATTGCCAATAGAAAATGAAAATAGAAAAATACCAAAAAGTGGTCAATATAAAGGACAAAACTTTTTTGGCATAAGAGAACAAAGGCAAACATTAGTTGATATAGTAAATGATTTAATGGATAAATCAGGATTAAATGTTATTACCTGGCCAAAAGAATGGTATGATAATATAGATTATTATCAAAAAGAAGTTATGGAAAGAACTCAATCAGTACATTTAAAACCAAGATATTATAAAAAAAATATTAAATCTGAACAAGTGAGTTTATTTTGAGCTTCGAAATTATAGGTGAATTACAAGCAATGTTAGATGATTATCATGTAAAAAGCATGTACATGGAAAATCATACTATTAAAAAAATACCATTTGAAGGTAGTTTAAAAAAAGCTGTAAATGATGATCTAATTTATAATGTGCCTATATATGATATGGGAAGTAGAAGGTTTGCCGCATTTTGTAGTTTTACAGAAGCTGTTTGGCTCCAAGAAAAAGATTATAAAGGAAATGGTCAATATTTAGAAAATGAAATTAGCGAGCCGTTAGATTGGTTTATGTTATTTTATTTATTTAGACTTTGTGGAAGTGGAATTAATTATGTTCCAAAAACTGGTTTATTTAATGATTTTTATGGCACTCATGGTTTTGGTAATTTTTGGATTATTGATTCTATATTAATGGGAAGATATAGATGTACAGAGTGGCTAGATGATCTAAGAGAGAGACAAATACCATTTACCGATAACAAAGGTTATTTATTGCCACAATTTAGCTATCCAGACATGAAATCGGGCCATTTAAAACACTTTATATTAAAAGATAGTTGGAAACTAGTGGCAGCAATATTAGACTACTTAATGCAAAAACCAGAAAGAGCAGAGATTTACCAAATAACAGATTATGGAAATAAATGGTTGCAAGATAATGGATATAAGAAACAAAACTTTGTATTAACCGCTTTTGCTTGTGATTTAGCACAATATTTTAATGACTTTGTAGATCCTAAAAGTAGATTGTATGCAGGAACAAACGCAACTAAATGTATTAAAAGTATTTATCCAAAAGTTGGAAGAGTTAAAGAATTTGATTATATTAATAATGTGCTTCAATATCAAGCTGAAAGATATGGATTAAATCCAATGGACTGTGAAGACTCCCGCAACTGTGATATTATAAGATATTTACAAGAGTATCAATCTAAAGATCATATTGCAAAAAACGGCGGTAAAGTAATGTTAAATAACTCAGTATTAAAAGATATTTGGGGACAAGAAAAATATTATAAATTTGTGGAAACGTTATAATGCATAACAATCACGTAATAGATGGTATTAATAAAGAGATAAATATGTTTTATCCAAATAAACAATCTTACTTGGATTTAACAAAAAATTTTAAATCAAAATTACCAGATATAATTATTAAAGAACACGAAGGAATTAAAGTAGTTAGAGAAGATCTAACGCTTGTAGGTGGTACAAAAACAAGAATAGGTGAATTTTATTTTAGTACTATAAAAAAGAATACTGTTGTATATGTAGCTCCTCGATTCGGTTTAGCGGCTGTTGCGATATTAGAACTTTGCAAGTTATACGATAAACAAGTCGTATTTTTTATGCCTGCTTGCAAATCAGTTAGTGATCATCAAGCTTATGTTATCAATAAAAAACCTCTTGATGTTAAATTCAAACGCATTGCTGCTATGCCGAATCTTAATAAAATTGCAAAAGAATATGCGGAACAAAATAATTATGAGTTTATTCCATTCGGTTTAAATCATAGTTATGTAATAGCTGGCGCAGTAAGAATTTGTCAAAATTTATTAGATAAATATAAAGAACCAGATCAATTATGGTCTGCAGTAAGTACTGGAGTTTTAACAAGAGGATTACAAATAGGTTTTGAAAATGTAGAAATGCATGGAGTTGCAGTAGCAAGAAATATGAAGGCTGGAGAACTTGGTAGAACAAATATTATAAGTGAGCCTTTAGGTTTTCATGCAAAAGAAAAACAATTACCTCCATTCGATACTGTAGAAAACTATGATGCAAAGGTTTGGAAATATATACCAAAAAATACAGGTAAAGATATTTGGTTTTGGAATGTTGCAAAAGATGTAAATTGTCCAACACATTTTAGAAAAGATTTAGTAAATTCATATAGAGGTTGGAATGATTAAAGTTAAAAATATAAATAATGCAATTATTGAAGTATGTAAGAAATTACATCACTCAGGAACAGAAGTTGCGCCAAGAGGATTTAAAACAAAAGAATTACAAAACTGTTTTATTGAAATGGATGGTAATGAATCACCAATTATAACGTTACCAGAAAGAAAATTAAGTAGATCATATCTAGAAGCAGAATTAGTATGGTATAAATCAGGTGATCCAAAAATAGATTATATTAAAAAATATAGTACATTCTGGGAAGGATTAACAGATGAGAATGAAACTATAAATAGTAACTATGGAAAATTAGCCATTATAGATAAGTATAGTGGTATGAGTCAATTAGATTGGTGTATTGATCAATTAAAAGAGGATGAACATACTCGTCAAGCAATTATTAATTATAATCAGCCGCAACATAAATATAAGAATAATAAAGACTTTGTATGTACGATTGCACAGCAATTTATATTAAATTCTGATAATAAATTAGATTGTTTAGTAATGATGCGAAGTAATGATCTCATTTATGGTTTTAGTTATGACGTTCCATGGTTTAATTATTTACATAAATTAGTAGCAGAGAAAACACATTTAGAAGTTGGTAAATATAGACATTTCGCAACTAGTATGCATGTTTATAAAAGACATTTCGATATGGTAGAAAAAATTGCGCTTAAATATTGACACATATTTTATTGATATTGCTGAAAGAGTAAAAGAAAGATCTACTTGCTTGAGTCGTAAAGTAGGTTGTGTATTCGTAAAAAATAAGCAAATACTTGCAACAGGATATAACGGTTCAATAAGAGGGCACGCGCATTGTAATAAGATGACGTGCAAAAAAGGTTGTGATCAAACTATTCATGCCGAGATCAATGCAGTAATAAGTGCAGCTTATAGTGGAGTAAATATAAGTAAATCCGATATTTATACGACAACATCGCCTTGCATAAATTGTTTAAGAGTTTTATTAAATCTAGATGTAAAAAATATTTATTATAAAGAAAAATATAAAACTAAATGGGAATATAAGATTAATGAATTATTAGAAGCGCATCCGCATAAGATAGGATATTATAAAATATGAAATATATTGATATTGAAAATACAGATAAAAGTGTTGCAGACTTAGTACAAGAGTTAGAAGATCATAATAAAAGAATTGATCAAGCAGTAATTTATATGCTTACAGGTTTAATTTGTTCCAAGATATTGAGCGAACAAGAATATAAAGTATTTATAGAAAGAGTTTTAAGTAAGTCTAAGTTCGATAGAATAGCAATGGAATTATCACTATCACAATCTAGTGTCAAAACATATTACAGTCGGGCATTAAAAAAGCTAAATAAAATAGCTATAGAAACCGAGTGTAAATTCAATAGAAAAAAATAAATAAAAATATGTACACTTTCACCAGAAATGTGTAATATATAATATGAAGATCTAACTAGTTTTATATTTAGAAATAGATCAAAAAAAACCTGGTAAACCGTATGATCTACCAGGTTTTGTGTTAATGTGGAGATTAACGTAATCTTTGATTCCACAGTGATTGGAAAGCGTGCAACCAATCTTTATGACTATTTAATAGATCTCTAAAATTACCTAAGTTATTAAAGTTATTACAACGAAACACATTAGGCATTGAAGTAAATCCGTTAGCTTCTATTAATAGGTTTAGATCATTTTGCAAATGTGCACCATTTTCAGAGTGTAATTCTAAAATTGTTTCTATTTTATTAATCAACATTAGTAGTTCATCAGCTGAACATACTGGTAATTTATATTCCAGCGTATAAAGCTTATAAGTACTAACAAGCATTTTTTCTATTTTACTCATGTAATCTCCTTTGTTATTTAAACTAGAAGATATAGACATTTAAAATTGTATTCATGTAACCAATTACAAAAGTGTTACTAACTACTTTCTCTTTGATTTCAATAATTTTAAACATTTATAATCTCCTTAACTTAACTTATACATAAATATACATAGTTCTGGAACCAATGTACATACTTTTTTTAAAAAATATATAAAAAAAAAGGCTAGTAAAAACTAGCCTCTTTTTTATGATCTTTAATAGTCTTTATCCACGCATTCCATCTAGATCAATTCTCAATCCAGCGTAGTTGTAAAAACTACTTGCATCGAAATCAAAATACTTAAAGTACTTTGGTACTTCATCGCGCATATGAACTAAATGAGTTTTATCAATGTTAGATAACTTATAACCTTGTTTATCTGCGTCTAAGTCTAAAACATATTGTCCATTTGGAAAGAAACCATCTTTATCCGCAAAGATCTTAAAGTTATAATTAAGAGTACCACGCTCAAAATCTCTTTTAGCATCTTGCATCATTAATCTCGGACTATCGAAACCTCTTTGCGCCATATAAACCTTATAATAGTCTAAGTATTCTTCATTGAGGTCATAGTTACAGATTAATAAAGATTTTTTAACGTCACCATTCCAAATTACATTAATATCATTTTTAATCATCATTGCCATTATTTGATAAGCTTCTAACTCGCTATGAAAGTTAACGTATGCATAAGACTGCTCTTTTACATTCATCATATCTTGGTCAGTTAGATAGACATATTTACCTGATTTTTCTTGCGCCTCAGGAATCATAGTACAACCTGAACAACAAGCAGAGTTTTGTTTAGCATAGAAACCTAATTTACGCAAGTCTCTAAAAGCCTTAGTGATCTTTTTACCAAAATCTCCTTGACGATATTTTCTAGCAGTAATTAATTGATATGGAGTATAGTAACTTTGATTAAAAGCTTTTCTATCCATCCAACATTGTTCTATTTCAATTTTATATTCATTTCTGAATTTATTTTTTTTACTCATTGTAATCTCCTTGTTTAACTTAACTTACTATAACTTACTAAATATTTAGCTACTTGTACATCTTTTTTTTCATTATTTGTAAACTTTTTTCGTATATATATAGAGAGGAAACTCTATTTTCGTCTTTACGAACATAACCTTAATATGAGGTAATTACTTAAACTGATAAACAGTAAGATAACAGCATGGCAAAAAAAGCTAAACATTTAAAAGAACATCAATGGAAAAAGGGTGAATCAGGTAATCCTAATGGAAGACCTAAAAAAGAATTTGCGCTTAATGAACACATTAGATCTTTTGCTAATTTAGAAGGTGAAGATAAAAAGACTATGCTAGAGAAAGTTGTTGAAACTGTTTATGGAGAAGCGCTAGCAGGTAATATGACTGCAGTAAGTTTTTTAGCGGACCGTATACTTGGAAAACCTCAGCAATCTGTATCTTTAAAAGAAGAGTCTACTGAACCGATTAAGATTATCGATATAGGTACTGACGATGCAGTGGAAGATTGATGAGACTAGGAAAAGTATTTTGCATGATGAGCATCGCTATAAATGCATTGTGTCTGGACGACGTTGGGGAAAAACAATTTTCAGTATTATTTGGTTACTCTTTCCAGAGTTTAAACCTAATGAAAGGCGATGGATAATTTACCCTACGTATCGACAAGCAAAGATGGTCGCATGGAGTACATTAAAACAATTCTTCAAAAATCAGAATGTAAAGATCAATGAGACTGAATTATCTATAACATTAGATAATGGAAGTACGATAGAGTTAAAAGGAGCAGACGCGTCAGCAGATAAAATTAGAGGTGTTAGTTTGGATAGAGTGGTAATGGACGAATATGCATTTATGAAAGAATCAGTATGGAGTGAAGTAATTCAACCAATGACTGTACAAAACAAAGCAGAAGCATTATTTGTTGGAACACCAAACGGTTTGCAAAATCATTTTTATGATATGTTCGTAAAAGGGCAAACGATTAATGAAGATCTTAAAAGCTGGCAATTTACAACCATCGATGGCGGATGGATTGATGAAGAGGAAATAGAGAGAGCAAGAAAGAATTTAGATGCTAGAACGTTTAGACAAGAATATGAAGCAAGTTTTGAAAGCGTACAAAGCAGAGCAGCTTATAATTTCAATAGAGATATACACGTTAAGACTATGGATATTTCTACTAGACAATTTTGGGGCGTTGACTTTGGTGTTTCAAGCTTTATGACTGCAGTAAAAATGTGTGAACTAATCGATGGAACAGTGTATGTGTTCGACGAAATCGGTATAAGAAATAGTAATACATTCGAGTTAGCAAAGCTTATGCAAATGAAAGGACCAAACTTACCAGTCTATCCTGATCCAGCAGGAAACGCTAGAACAAGTAATAGCACAAAAAGTGATCACGCAATTTTACGTGAAGCAGGATTTACAGTAATTAGTCGCAAAGCAAATCCTACACAAAAAGATAGATTAAATGCAATCAATAAAAAGTTAGAGAATGCAAATGGTGAACATAACTTATTTATCAATGCTAAATGTAAGAATACAATTAGAGATCTAGAACTTACAACAGTAGACGATGGACGAATGATTAAGACAGAAACATTATCGCACTTTTTAGACGGACTCATGTATCCAATCGAGTATAGATATGGATTTAAAGGACAAGGAGCTTCAATAGCATGGTAACATTTCTATTAGGATTATTTGTAGGAATAGTATTAAGCGGTTTAATTACTTTATACGGTGGCTTTAAGCTACAGCAAAAACAAGAACAACAACAAGAACAATTAATGCGTACATTCTTAAAAGATGAGGATATAAATGAACTTTATAAAAGGTATGAATCATGATAATTTATAATTTAACAGAAAGAATGTTGCATGGATTATTGATGGATACAATGGAACAAAACCATCAAAATGAAATGGCAGATAGAGAACGTTTACTCGATTACTATGAAGGAGTAAACTTAGAAGAAGATCTCAAAGAGTTTTTTAATTCGGACTCGCTATCGCAGATACCGCCAATGTATATTAACTTGGTGCGAAACATCATTAGTAGAAGATGTCTAGTATATCAGCAAGCTCCAATACGCTATAATGACCAATACAATGAAGTGCTTGGAGATTTAGATAGCTTTATGAAACAATTCGAACAGCTAGTCTATTTATTAGGGTCCGAAGGTTTGTATACAAGATGGGACGATAACGAAAAGAAACTAAAGTATCGACCAATCCATTTCTTTACACCGTTCTTTTTACCAAACGAAGATGAGCCATTTGCGGTAATGTGGCAAGTAGAATCACAATTACAAGCAAGAACAGAAGAAGCTCAATATATGTTTTGGTCAAAGGATACACCAGATATGGAAGGGAAACACTTCTTAATATCTGAAAAAGGAAAGATCACATCACTTGTAGAAGGAGATAGAAATCCATACGGAGATATTATTCCATTTACAGTTGCACATCGTCACCCTTATACTAGAGATTATTTTAGAGAAGGTGCGTCAGACTTAGTAGATGGTATGAGATCAATTAATATTTTGTTAACGGAGTTAGCACTCCATGGGCGTTACGGCTTAGGCCAGCCAGTATTTACAGGTTTAGATACAGAGCAACGCATTACAATGGGACAAGATAAAGCATTAGTACTTCCTGAAGGAGCAAACTTTAGTTATGCAACTCCAAGTAGTAACATTAATGGTATGATTGAATCAACGAAATATATGGTAGATAGTATTGCACAAGCAAATAACGTAAGAATTAATTGGGCAAGTAATCAACCAGAATCTGGCCTTAGTAAAAAGATGGGTCAATTAGATCTCATGGATGCACTAAGAAGTGATGTAGAACAAATATATCGACCATTTGAAAAAGAACAATTTAGAGTAATACGAAGAATTTGTGAAGTATCTGGCGGCATTAACATACCAGAGCAATTTAGTATTGACTTTGCAGAAAGAGAAATACCTATGTCGCAAGATGAAGAAATACAATATTACTCATGGGCATTTCAAAACAATTTAGAAACTAGAAAAAGTTACTTACGTAAAAAGAATCCAGATTTGGCAGAAGAAGAAATAGAAAAAATGTTAGAAGATCTTGGTGAAGGCCAAGAACAAGAAGAAACACAGTCTATTTTAGATAAAATAGGTCAGCAAGTTGGCTAATCTAGATTTTTATACTGTTGAATTAGAAAAGATTCAACAAGAGTTATTTGACAAATTAGAAAAAACTATTATAGGCTTAAAAGGGCTTACAGATAGAGAACTATTAAGAATTACAGGACAAATAGATCTTTTTGAAGAAATGAATCGTCTTGGATATAGTACTTTATTAGGAAGAGTAGGCAATGCGTATGATGATCAAATTGCTATAGTATTTGGTGAACTATCAAGAAGAGAATTGGCTAGAGTACCTGCAATTAGCATTACGACACTCGAACAGTTAAAAACATTCGATATGGAGTTTTTATCTCAAGGAGTAGAACAATATGCAAGGCAGCTAAAAAGTGCCATGGTGCGCAACCTGGTGGCTAGAGAAAGTGTTGAAAACATTATAGATAACCTAACAACTACGCTTGGACCAGGAAATGTAATATCTAGTAGACAATTTAACTTTTTGATCAATGAGTCTTTTGCAAGGTTTCAACATACAGTAAGAGGTAATGTTTATGAAAACATACCAGAAGCTAAATTTACTTACTCAGGACCTACAGCTGGTAATAGAAGAGATTCTTGTATTTACATATTAACGAAAGTAAAGAGATCATTAACTAGAGAGGAAATAGATAATTTAAAAGTACCACCACAAAAAGATGGTTCTACTTTTGAAGGATTTGTAGCAAGAGGTGGTTATAACTGTAACCATGATTGGATTAGAAGTGAGTAAAAAATTTAAAGTTGGTGAAATACAAGAATTGTTAAAAGCATCTGCAAAAAAAATGAAGATACTAGCGCAAGATGCAATTGATAGAATACAATTAGATGCCTCAGGTGGTATTTTTCAAAGTGGTAGTGAGCAAGGACCAACTGGCTTTGCAGGTAGATATAATAAACAATATGAAAAATACAAACGTAATGGCATGAGAAGATTTTCAGACGGTAAGAAACTAAAAGCTTATCGTGGTAGATCTACAAATACAGAAACGAGAGTTGTTAATATGAAACTTACAGGTGATACGTTTCGTGGTATGACTGCAAGAGGTAAAGCAGATGTAGGTCAAATAGCATATCGTCCAGAACATACTGGATTAATTCTTGGTAATCAAGATAGAGGATATGATATTTATAATTTATCACCAAAGAATTTGGAATATATTATTGATAGGTTTGATCAAGTAATTTTAGATCCAGCTTTGAAGAAATATATGCAAACGAAAACAACAATATAGGAGACAGTATGTCTGAAGAAAATGTAAAAGTAGAAGAACAAGCAGTAGCGGAAGCTCCTACACCAGAAGTAAATGAAGTTGGCGAGTATATTGCAGAAAGCAAGAAATATCGTCAAAGAGCTCAAACAGCAGAGGCTGAGTTAAATGAACTCAAAGAAAATCTAAGGCTTCAAGAGCAAAAACAACTTGAAGAAAAAGAGGAATTCAAATCTTTGTATGAGAATATGAAAGCGGAAAACGAACAATTAAAACCTGTTGTAGAACAATTTCAGATTCAAGAACAACAAAGACGTGAACATCTGTTGTCTCAACTTTCGGAAGAAGATCAACAAATTTATGAAGACCTGCCAACAATTAAGTTGGAAAAGCACATTGAAAGATTGAGTAGTAAAAAAGTGCAAGTATCTGATGCAAAAGAGGTAACAACTAGTGGTAAGTTCGCTGGAAATACTAAGTGGGCAGATCTATCTACAGAAGATAGAGAACAAGCTAGAAAAAATCCTAAACTTTGGCAACAGATAGTAGAAGGTTATAAAAACAGCTAAAATTTTTAAGGAGAGATAAAAAATGGCTAATGTAACTACAACAACTGCCGCTAATTTCATTCCTGAGATGTGGAGAGACGCGATTTTAGATTATGCTGAAAGAAAATTTCAGTTAAGAAATCAAGTCCTTGACTTCTCAAGTATGTTAGCAGGTGGTGGTGACATATTAAACATTCCTAAAGTAGCAGAAGAAACTGCAGCAGCAAAAGCAGCTGATACAGCAGTAACTTACTCTGCAAATACTGATGGAGTAATTCAACTAGCAGTAGATCAACACCAGTACGAAGCAAAAAGAATCGAAGACATCGTAAGAGTCCAAGAATCTGCAGACTTATTCAACGCATACGCGCGTTCAATGGGTTATGCTTTGGCTAAAAAAGTAGAAAACTACTTAGCTGTAGATATTCTACAAGCAGCTACAGGTAATGATGTAACACTAGCAGCTGATAACACTGCAACAACTGCAGAAGTCAGAGCTGGTTTACAAAAACTGCTTGATGCAAACTATGATTATACAGATGGAGACACATTCTTTTATGCGTCACCAGCTTTATACATGAGCCTTATGGGCTTAGGTGAATTCACTGAAGCACAAAAAAGAGGTGATGGCGTAGGACCAAATGTTACTGGTAATATCATGAATATTTATGGTATGCCTGTATTTGCTTCTACAGATTGGG
>Ga0070746_10000878_pt1 | contig 18083 bp, 30 predicted proteins | sample VirMetDEL_Mar_21_FD_77016 | JGI IMG/M metagenome (GOLD analysis project Ga0070746, IMG submission 77016) | Aqueous microbial communities from the Delaware River and Bay under freshwater to marine salinity gradient to study organic matter... | ecosystem: Environmental > Aquatic > Marine >...
CATCACGTTTAACCCTGATGTATCTCCATCCAACTTTTTCAATAAACCGACATTATCATCACCAGCGATCTGCTGATTACTGGCCCTGATTGCTTCTTGAATTTCAGTAAGTCGGTTTTCAAGAACTCGCTTTTGTTCGACATCAACGTAACCCTTCTTCTGCCCTTGCTGATGCCAATCAGATTGGAATTCTTCTGCGTGTAAGGCGCTGACACCACCGACATCACGCTTGTTGGTACGGATGTGGGCTAGGACGTTGGGTTCGTCCCAATGGGTGCTTTCGTAGTTTGCACCGGGGCCAACAGGGCCGATACCCGCTTCAAAATCCTGTAAATAGTTTTGGTATCGCTCAAGGACATCTTCTCGCGGCAATAATCCAGGTCGTTGTGCTGCTAATTGACTTTCGTAATCCTCAATCGACATGGGGCGCACTGGCAACTGCACCAGAATCTCTTTTGGCCCTTCGCCGCCTGGGAGGTTTAGCCTTTCGTCGTTGCCGTATCTCGTAACATTTGCGGGCTGATCTTGCCTTCCCCAAATATCCCTTACTACGATTTCGTCCCAATCATCCTGATCCGTAAGATTAGGGAACTGCCTTTCCAAAGCCCGATAAGCATCACCGTCATTTGCGATTGTGAGCGCAAGGTCATCAGCATTAACTGCGTTCCTAGCAGCCCTCATCACTTCAGGTATCGCAAACGGACTGTCAAGATTCACAGCACCTTTCGTGTCTACTGCGGTCTTAACTGTCTCGGTCAGCTCTATCGGGTTCCACATGGAAACCACTTCTTCTTGCGTGAGCGTACCGGGGGCTTCTTCGAGCCTCTGGATCAGACCCGTCTGCTTCGCCTCTCGCGTTGCACCGGGTTCTTTCTTCAGGTGTGCCAGGTATTGCTGGCTCGTGCCTTTGCCGGGAGCCGTGGTCAGGGCTTTACCTGATGGGGAGTAAAAGCCCATCTTGCTAGGACTGCCCATCCCCAACATCAGGAACGGCGCTAACTGCTCATCTGTCACTTCAGGGATCGACAGCGGCCCCAACCCCAAATTTTCAGATGCCTGAGAGACTGCCTGACTCAGTTGATTTGTTTGAGGCGCGATCAGGCCACCGGCCTGTAACGCGGCATCCTGAATAAAAGGCGTAGTCGGGTTTATCGCACCGAGTGCAGTTACCGGATTACGGGTCGCCGCGAACTGCTGCATCCCTTGATTGAACTGATCCCGTAAACGCCCAGGGTACTCCTGAACGTAATCCCAAAGACTCGGCATCTATACGATCCCTAATGCCGGATACTTGAGGTCTCCTTTCCACATGGACTCACCTTCCGGGGAGGCGAAACGCAAGGACATGGTGGCATAGCGAGTTGCTGCCATGAGATCGTCGCGTATCGGTACGATCTTTCCGTCCTTACGGTGAAACATTCTTAATTCCTCAAGCCAATCTGATTGTGTCGAGAACACCTTGAAGCGTCCTGATTCCATTCGTTGCAGCATATCCATGATGCCGACTTCGATACTGTTGCCGCCCTTCTTCTCCCCCATCGCTGGAGGATTCGTGAAGTGTTCCGGTAGAAGGTTCACGCCGTGGCCCCGGTACTGGTCAGCCAAGCCGGGGTTACCCATCGAGTCGCGACGGTTACCGTCGTGCGGCCAAGCGTAGGAGATCCACCTGGGGCGTGTGTTAATCGCCGTAGCGTGGACCGCTGGTGTCGCCTTCGACAGCCTATAAGTGTCGTAAACGTAAACGATGTCCTCGTCTGCGTCATACGCGATCCAGACTACCGCTGTCGGGTGATCCCACCCAAAATCAATGCCACCGAGTCGCTGATACTCCTCCGGGATAGAAAAAGGATCTACCAAGAGTTTTTCTTCCGGCACGGGGAACACAAGACCCGAGCCAATCGTCGGTCTTCCGTACTTACGCATCTCGCGCTCGTGCGGTGGGTACGCCGCGAGGATCTGCTCCATCACGGACTCCGTGAGGTGTCCGGGCTTACCCTTCACAACTGTCTTAACTTTCTCGGACGCATCGTCCCAAGAGCCGTGCGTCAGGCTTTGCCCTGGGCGAAGGTCGTTAAAGAACTGTGCCGTGGTCTCGGACATCCCGGACTCCGGCGTATAGGTCATAAAGACCGTACCCCTGCGGTCCAGGGTTCGTGTGACGGCTTGGGTATAAATCTCGCGAGGCGGTTCCTCGTCCAGCCAGATCAGGTCGCATGAGCGACCCATCCAGACCTCGTTGCCCATGTTAAAGGCTTTGAAGTAGACGTAAGATGTTCCACCTGAAACGTGCCTGATGAGCGCCATCGCAGTGGCGTTCGGCACACCCGGTTTACGCTGGGTCTCGATGATGCAGTGCTTCGGGATCATGCCCGTACCGAGCGCCTGAGAGTCTCCAGGCGTTCCAAGCAACTCCGCTTGCACAATGTCGCGCACGGTCTCTGTCGAGACACCGCCACACCATGCGGTAATGGGTTCGTTAAAACGGCGCCCGGTATACCAAGGTGGGTAATTGCCGGTCAGACTCGCCGCAACCAGAAAGGCTCCCACCCGTGTCTTGCCGACTCGGTTACCGGCACATAGAACCGACTGCGAAGCAGTCGAAGTTGTATCTATGAACCGTTCCTGAAAAGGATAAGGATCGTACTCTTCGAGCTGGTTGAACTTTTCGCGTTCGCGAATGAGTTTAAGCAGTTCTACTTTTCGTTCTAGGACTTCTTTTGAGTCTTGGTTGACGAGCCTTGAGGATTTTTTCTTCATCTTCCCAGCGTTCAGCCATTTTTGGTTTGTTGGCGTACATCCAGCGCCGTTGTTTTTGAGACTTGAATGGCACTAGGAATTGGGTTTACGCCGAATACTGTTTGACAAGTTACGCGCATAGTCTTCTGCCATTCGCGCATTTTGGAACACTAAGTAGTCTCGAAGACGCATAGCTTCTTCCCGAGCCTGGTACTCCGATAGGCGTTGCAGTCCTGGGCCAAACTGATCATCTGGGCCTCGAAAGCGGATACTCGGATACAGAATGGTTTCTCGCTCCGGGTCCACACGATCTGCGTGAGGGTTATCTTTAAATTTGGTCGGGTGACTCTGAGAGTAAATCGTCTGAGGATACCCATCCTCGTGCGTTAAATACGCCTCATTAATCGCTTGGTTGTTTAGTTGCTTCCGCGCTCTTAACAGCCAGAAAGGATCTGCCATTTCAATTCAGAGTTGTGGGAACTTCATCCTCGAACTCATCCTCACCCAATAGACGCGCTAGTTCCTGGCGCAGTTCTTCAGTGCTTCTCTCAATCTGTCTGACCTCTTGTTCGATCTTCTCAGTCGGTTTCATGCCTCCGCGATCCGCGATGTCTTTTGCTGCCGCCAGACGCACAGTTTCGCTGTTGGCGTTTTTCGCGAGGAAGCTGATGGTCAGCATGGCCTCGGGTACTTTGTCTCGCACCGCGTCCTTGAGGCGCTGTTCGATAATTTCCGAGTACCGGCGCTTTAACTCCCACCCTTTTTGCGAAGCCGAGTTCTCTGAATATCCGGCCTCGATACACGCTTTGGTGGCGTTGCCGGATTGGACGTAGAACTGGATAAATTTTTCTTGGCGTTCGTCGAGTTTTCTCATATTTTGGTAAACCTAATTACTGAATTTTCCCCCCGAATTTGCACGAAAGACATTCATATTCATTTTAAAAAATAAAAAGGGGGTGGGGGGGTCGCCCAATATCGCCCTGTTTTTAGCCTAAATGTGGGACTCTGGCCCAAGGGTCAAAGTCTACTTTACATAATAGGTATTATGCGGAACTCGGGGGTCTAATAAAATCAATGACTTACGATTTACCACCGCCTTTGGGCAGTACAAATGACACGAAAACGCCACTATTTTAGGGCTTTTCCGTCGGTCTCCGCACAGTGGTGGGATTTTCGGACTCAAGACCCCCGCGAGGAGTGCGTGTGTGAGCACGAACTACATTGATTGTTGCGTCCCATGGACTCACGGATCGGGCGCTAAGGCTTGATAGCGTGGTGTTGTGCGCGGAGCCGGTATCGAAGAACGACGCAAATACGTCAAGTTTAAAAATACAGACAACTTATGGTTTCGTCAAACATTCTGCGCCTCTTTTTCGCGTTGAACATCATTCCAACGTCCTAACGCATAGCGCAGCTCACTGTCATAAATGTCCAGAATACCCTGCACTTCCTTAAAGTCCGCTTCGTCCGATCTCGACCACCATCGCTTGCCCATGACGTTAGCCTTTTGTGAGGCTGTCAAATGATAGTTGGTGCTTGCTGTGCCTATCGCCATCTGAATGATTTGAAGGTAATGATCATCAGGCAGTTTTGAATTCTCTGGCTTGACCTGGCGCAACAGAATCTTACCTAACGTGCTGTTGAGATGCCACTCCTGACCATAGGCTAAACGAGCATAGACACTGATCTCGTAGTCCAATGTTGCAAGGAGATCCGCGACCTCTTGGTAGGTCACATCGGGCTTGCCACCAGAGCCAAGATGCAGTCCTGCGGCCTTCGCCTTGAGTAACTTAAAATGCTCAAGCGAAAGCATCGAGTTCCAGCCTCACAAGTTTGCACCAAGACTCAAGCGGCATGGTGACTTGATGATGGTCTCCAAGGTCAGGCCGAAGATCGTGCAGACTCATCATGGCGAACCAAGGCTGGCGATCCAAGCGATAGATCAGCACTGGTTTTGGAGGTTCACCATAATCCACCGCTCTCGACGCCTGTAACGCCGTCTGTTGCCACCAGTCTTTAACCCTTGCCGTCCTAGCCCTCTTACACTCAACGGCCCACCCTGCGTATCCAGGAGGCCATAGGACGTTTAAATCGTAGCCACCCACGGCGGTCTGCTCAAGATTGCGTCGAACCTCAAGACGCAGCTCATCCTTGAGGATGTTCGCAAGTTCCAATTCACCGACTTTTCCCTTTGTTCGACTGTTTGTCACGAAAGAGCTTCCTGTATTGCGCCCTGGTGGGCGGGAATTTATCTGGACACCCGGCGGTGTCCCAACCGTACTTCACGAAGTTCGCAAACGGCTGACAGGCCAACTCCTCGTCCTTGCATGACTCCCATGCTTCGCACCCTTTATCACACGGGCTTTTTATTTTGCTTAAAGCGTCCCATAACGCCTCCTCACCACGATCACACTTCCCGCATGACTTGACCCGACCAGCGCGGAGATCTCGACCAAACGCGACATGGCTACGACCACAGTCACAGCGACACATCCATCTGACCCCGTTGTTAGTCGATTCAGCATAGGCAATCACTTCGAGCTTCCCGTGGCGATTGCCCTCTTCCCAGATGATTCCTCTCGTCATAGTCATGGTGAAGTGTGGTGAAGTGCGGCGAAAGGTCTCGGGCAGGTGAAGGGTGAAGCGTGTGTATCTAATACACGCTTCACCTCACCCTGCCTTTTGAGTGAAGTAGGTGAAGTACGGGTGAAGTATGAAATCTGTACTTCACCCACTTGGAGTCTCCCTTCGACGAAGCCCCTTGGCTCTCTTTATATGAGGGTGATCTCCAATCACAAGGTTGCGATCTTTGATCCAACCCGAGACATATTTCTTGGCAGTCCCATAGTCGAAGTTAAATTCTTCAGCCATCCATTTACCCAGATACCGATCTCGACCACTCGGACTATGAGAGAACGGATCACCGGCATCCCAACGCCTCGACACCTCGAAGAAGATCTCCTGGATCTGCTCGATACTCAGCTTGGAAGCTGCCGCGATTTCATCGCGCAGTTCATCGCTGATGTCGATTAGAAGACCACTCGCCGGGTCACGGCGATAGGTCACTATCTCGCCCATGCCGAACTCATTACTCTTCACCACAGCACCATTGATGAGTTCCATTGGGCCGATGGACTCGCCCAGAGCTTTCTCGGCTCTGGAACGCTCGTCATCCGGCACAGGAAACAAAGCGTAAGCCCATCTACAACCGTCAACTATCGCGGAAGATCCTCTAATTGCCGCCCGGGAACTTGCGACACCATCGACGTTTCCGTCTTTCCTCATGTGATGACTGGTGATCACACTTGCGCCTGATTCAGCGCAGAGTTTTGACACACTCGACCAATAGCATTGAGCTGCCGCCGGGTCGGAGTTCACATCAGCCTGTACGACGGCTTGCATGGGATCAATGAGACCTAACACCGCGCCGACCCGAATAATCTCCGAGCACAGGTCATCCCATGCTGCGGTCATTTGGTAGACGCCGCCAATGCACTCAAGATATGCCTTTGTTCCACCAGCGTCAGGCAACGGCACGACATACAGCTCGTCGAGTTTTTTGTGTTCTTCAGGGTTGATGATCTGGTTCAGCCGCCTATGGATTGCGCTTCGCGAATCCTCGGCGGTGACCATGACCACCGGCCCTTGATCCTTAAGTTCCCCTCCGAAGCACCTTTGCCCCCAAATACCTGGGCCAGCGGCGACTCTCACCGCGAGATCCAGCATCAAATAGGACTTGCCGACACCGCCCATCGAGGCAATGAGACCTACGGTTTTATGCGGCAGTACCCCTTCGATAATCCACTCAATCGGCCCGGCATAGCCTTCATAAGCATGAATTCCCCACTCATCGACGTTGAGCGATGCCCTGCCCTCATCTACCAGTGAGGCGTAGTAATCATCGAGTTCTGCGACCTGTTGATCTAGTCTAGGCATCGATGATCTTCCTCAGATCAAAACACGCTCGTTCAAAGATGATCCGCTCCTCCTCGCAAAGCCCCGGATAGTTGTGCCACCTCTTGTCCTTGATGATCTGAGCGGCAAACACATTCACTAAGATCGCCGCGTGTCTGGCGCGAACGATCAGCGCCCGGTAGTTCTCTCGCGGCTTCTTGTCATACCGCCTCATCTGGATGAACTCATCTCTTGGAAATAGATCAGACATCTGGAGTCCCACGGCTTCGACTACTTCGGATGCTCCGCATCCGGCGAAGCAATGAATCAAAAGCATCTTGTCATCTGTCTCAGACACCGACAGTGACGGCCCTCGGTCATCATGCGCCGGACACCTTGCGGTGTACCGGCCATGAGAACCCTTTACGTTCTCTAACTTTGGTAACAAAAGATCGATTGGATCAGTCACTGCGATGCCCTCCAATAACTTCCACAACTCCACAACCTAAAAAAATCCCGCCCCGAAGGGCGGGTAATAAGGAGGAGGAGATGCCGGTTTTACGCCTCACGGCTGGCGGTTTGTTCTTCAAAAATATCTGGTCGAGCCAAGCGGAGAAACTGCATCCGCGCCTTGGGGATGCCCTTATGTCGCCACTCAGAGACTGAGCCGGGTTTGATCTCGCACAGTGTTGCTGTGGCTCCAGTCCCGCCAATTCGGTCGATGATTTCGTTGGCGCTTGGTGTTTTACTGTCTGAATTCATCGGATTATTTTAGGTCAGCCTGAATTATTTAACAACCTATCTTTTTGTTGAAACATTCTGCCTGATATGTGTTAGGCTTGCCTTATGAATAGATTAATCAAAAACCCTCTTGAGGAATGGATTCCCGAATTCATGGTTGCGAACAGCAATCACACATTCAAAGGCTCGTGGGCGAGGAATCATTGCCCCGCTCCGCTCGGATGTTCGAAAGGCAACACAACCGCTGTCGGTCGCGCAACCATTGAGGACATTCGCACCGGATGGTGCGGTCACTTGACGACACGTGAAATGCAAGATCAATGGTCGCGATTCAGTGGTGCGCCAGTCGGCAATCACATGGACAATCACAGAAATGGCACTTCTTGCGCGTCCTACGAGGCAGTTCGTTGGGGCGCGTTGTGGATCAGCCGATCACTTGGCGGTTGGACGCCAGCACATTTTTTAGAATCAGAGTGGCTTTATCGAGAACACGACAACATTTATGACGGGTTTAACACTCTTGGCGCGCCACATTGGTGGACGCTTAGTGAATTTGTTTGAAAATGAAGCCGAAGAAACCGGCTTTAAACAAACTTTACTGGCTCATCGTATGAGCCACGGAGAAGAGAAAATGACCAAGCCAAAAGTAGAACGACAAAGAGAAAAATTATGGGACAAATTATTAAACTCTTTCGGGGGGTTGAAATGAGCAACACCTGGAACGAGCGTGTCGAGGAGCGCCGTCGCGCCCTTGGCATAACGAAAACTGAACTTGCGAAACGGTGCGGTGTGTCGATCACGACAGCGGCGCAATGGACAACCGGTGAAATCGATGAGACAAGCGCATCGAACTTTGACCGGCTTGCCAAAGAACTTGAGGTGAGTGTCGAGTGGTTGCGCTTCGGCACACAGCGATCTAGCACTGATGTTTTGAACGGATTGACTCAAGCACAGAAAGACCAAGTGCTATCTCAGATTGACGAACTTCGAGCTGAAAATGCGACTGCAATCAAGATTGCGGAAGAACTCAAGAGAGCATCGAACGGCAATTAACCACCTTTAACCACTTGAGAAACCGGCAATCTCGCCGGTTTTTCTTGGCTTTGACTTTAAGGCTTGCCTGAAAAGTTAAGGCGCACTATAGTCTTCATCCAACAAAACGCAAGGAGAGCCTTATGGCAATAAAATTTATCAACCCTTCGGAGGCAGTCCAGAAGCAAGGTCTGAAGATGCTGGTCTACGGCCCTGCCGGGGCCGGTAAGACCGTCCTTTGTGCGACGGCGAACGAGCCAACGCTGATCATTTCAGCAGAGGCGGGACTGCTTTCAATCAAGGATGCACCGAACTCAATACAGATCGCGGAGGTTAAGACTCGCAAAGACGTTGAAGAAGTTCTCACCTATTTAAAAACCGAAGGCCCACCGCCTTGGGTTTGTGTTGACTCCATCTCTGAGGTTGCAGAGACCGTTCTCGCGGAGGAGATGAAAAACACCAAGATGGCGATGAAAGCCTACGGTGAACTCAACGCGGTGATGACAGATCTCATCAAGGGCTTTCGCGATCTGCCGAACGCGAACGTCTTGATGACTTGCAAGCAAGCAAGGTCGAAGGATGACTCACAAGGGCAGATGCTTTATGAGCCTGGGATGCCCGGTCAGAAGTTAGGACCAGCAATTCCCCATTACTTCGATCTCGTCGGCTCAATGCGCGTCTTTAAAGACAACGACGGCAACCTTCAGCACTGGCTTCAGTGCAACCGCGACGAGCAGTACGACGCGAAGGATCGTAGTGGTCGCCTTGACCTGTTTGAACAACCCTCACTGGCTTCGATCAAGAAGAAGATTGAGGGCAAGAAAATTTCCACCCCCAAAAAAGCTGCATAGGAGTAGCCCATGAAACTAGACCTAGAAATCCCTGAAGAAGAAGAGACCATCACCTTTGAGCCGTTACCGGCTGGATGGTACTCGGCAAAGATCACCTCTGCCGAGGACGTAACGACCCAAGCCGGAGATGCTGCCGTAAAAATCTCCTTCCTCGTAGAGAACGGTCGCACCGTCAACAGTTGGTACAACCTCGGTCATTCAACCGAGAAAGTGCGGGAAATTGCTGAAAACGAGATGAGGTCGATGGGTCGTGCTGTGGGTTTAGCGCGAGTGCTTGATACCTCCGACGTTGAAGGTCACTCTCTTGAGATTCGGCTAATCCCGGACGGTGAGTTCAACGCCGTCAAAGGTTACAGGCGGTTGGTGTCTTCTGCACCCTCTTCCGGGAACGCTACGCCGAAAGGCACAGCGCCTTGGGCGCAATGATCGAGAGCCTGATAGTTCTTTTGTTGGTCTTTATAGGCTGGGGCGCGTTAATTTGCGTCCCCGCTGCGATCCTTGAATGGTGGCTCGATGATGACCTCTGAATCGAAACGTGACAACGGTCGAGAGGCCGATGAGGTCTTCAACGAAGTCAGAAAGGAACTTCTCGCCTGGCTTGATGTGACTCACAAAGAGAGAGAAAAGATCCCCGACCCTGATCTTTGGTCGGACTTCGCGATGGGCCTGAAGTATTGGTCTGAAACCTTAGAAATCTTTTCTGAAAGACTCGACATCATTTCTTCAAATGCCTATCAACAAATCGATGAAGAAACCCAACGCGCTATCCCGCGATAAACGGAGAAAACTGATGGGAAAAATTATTTCTTGGGAGTTCTTAATTTCCGCTTACCTAATGCTGACTGTGCTCTTTCTTGTGAGCGGATGTGCTGGGTACGTTTCTGCAACGGTAGGTGACCACACAGTTCGCACTGGCTTTCACCTGAACCACGAGGAAAAAACGGATGACTAAAACAGGCAAAAGATTTTTTGGCTGGTTCTACGCGATTGGAATGGCTCTGATCATCGTCATTCATATGAGCGGTTGCGTTGAGGTCGGTGGTGGTTCCAGCTCCGGCACAGCAACGAACGATGCTGATACCACCAGCACCAGTGACCAAGAACAGCAACCCGCTGAGTGAAGAAGCAACTAGCTTGGTGGTCGCCACACAACTTGTGGCGATCATCACTGGGTTTGTTGTCTCCCTTATCACGTTGTTCGTTTGGGTCACTGTATGAATGAATTATCGCTTTTTACTGGTGCCGGGGGCGGTGTTCTCGGCACAAAACTTTTAGGTTGGAGAACCGTAGGCTATGTCGAATGGGATAAATACTGTCAGCAAGTCCTCGCACAAAGAATCCAAGACGGCTTCCTCGACGAAGCCCCAATCTTCGGAGACATTGACGATTTCATCGAGTCCGGTGCGGCTAAAAAATACGCGGGATATGTCGATGTGGTTACGGCAGGCTTTCCCTGCCAACCATTCAGCGTTGCAGGAAAGAGGAAAGGCCAAGACGATGAGAGGAACAAGTGGCCGCAAACGCTCCAATGTATTCGCGATGTTCGACCCAGATACGCACTCTTGGAGAACGTCCCAGGTCTGCTTAATTCTGGATACTTTGGCGAAATCCTCTCTTCGTTGGCCCAAGCAGGGTTCGATGCAAGATGGTGTGTGCTCGGAGCAGACGATGTGGGTGCCCCACACAGGCGTAAGAGACTCTGGATACTGGCCTACCCCAAGGGCGAACTCGGCAATGGCCTCAACGATCACCCCGGAATCAGCGTGGGCAGAGAACAGGTTTCCGAATCTGGAAACCGTAGTTGGTCAAACGATGTGGCCTACCCCAAACACTCTGGACAGTCTTCCACCGAAGTCACCGGAAGCATTGCACAAGGAGGCGACAGTGGCTCGTCCAGGTCGCAGTCAACCGGCCAACCTTCGGGACGCAGTGAGCAATATGCACAACTGGCCGACTCCGGCAGCTCGCGACTGGCATACCCCTCAAGGGGAGAGGGTGGAGAAGAATGGTATGGGCGGTTACATCCTTCGGAAGAAGAACAAGCCGGACAACACCTTCGGGGCGGGATTAGCCGATGCAGTGGAGTTCGAGGAAAAGAAGATGTGGCCTACCCCGACAGTTCAAGACTCCAACAAGGCGACGAAGCGATGGCGGGAGGATCACCAGAACAACCTGACGGCGGCAGTCTTCAACCCGGAGCGGATGTTCCCCACCCCGACAACCCGAGATTACAAGGGCGGTTACACGACAGAAAGTTTGACCCGGAAGGACGGCAAGTCGAGAGCGATGGATGCCTTACCGAACGCGGTACTGGATGGGAAGGGAGTGGAAACGAGTACTGGTGGTCAACTGAACCCGATGTGGGTCGAGTGGCTCATGGGGTGGCCTCTCGGGTGGACAGACTTAAAGCCCTTGGAAACGGACAAGTACCGGCAGTGGCTGCAACAGCATGGTTGCTGCTGACTGATCAATAAAGACCCCGCTGCCTTAAGTTCACTTGAAAAGGCTTGGTCGCCGTAGGTGGGCAGTGGGGTCTAACCTCAAGGAGAAACGATGAAAAAAATATACGAATTACCGTCTGACGTTTCAATCGAGTTTCAGTACGAGCCAGGCTGGGACAAGTTCGTTATCGCATGGCAATCAGAAGAGTGGGGTCAACACCCACCAGCATTTGGTCTGCACCGGCTGGGTCCGAGATTCAAGTTCATGGAAGCACTTTCCGATGCTCATGCAAATTTCATTGAACTCGTTTTTGGCCCAGAGGAGAAACGATGAAGGTTGAATTAGAAATTGACAAAACCCTGGAGGCCGTCGATCAAGCCATCGTTCAGGCGAACCCTCCGAGCGCCCGGAACTATCTCGGAATGTCTGGAGCCGGTGAGGACTGCGAACGAAAGATCTGGTATCGATGGCGGTGGGCGTTTCCCGAACACTTCGACGCAGCAACGCTGCGCCGGTTCGAAGACGGCCACCGAGATGAAGACCTGATGGCGAAGCGCCTTCGAGCGGTCAAAGGAATCAAGTTAGAGACCGGCTATGCAGACGGCTCACAGTTCGAGGTCGCTGACTTCAACGGTCACTTCCTTGGTCACACTGACGGCGCGATAACCGGAGTCGCCGTGGCCCCTAAGACCATGCACATCTGGGAGCACAAGTGCGTCAATCAGGCCAAGTTCAACAAACTGAACAAGCTTAAAGGCTCGGGTGAGAAAGAAGCATTAGAGCAGTGGGACACGACCTACTTCGCCCAAGCCCAGCTCTACATGGGCTACACGAAATTGAAACGCCACTACCTGACGGTAGCGACACCTGGAGGCCGGGACATCACGAGCTGTCGCACCGACTACGATGCTGCCGCGTTTAAGTTTTTTAAGAACAGAGTAAAGAGTATTCTTCAAAGCGAAGAAGCCCCACCAAAAATTTCAAAGAAGTCCGACTACTTCCAGTGTCGTTGGTGCAACTTTTCTGAGACCTGTCACGGAGACAAAGTGGCCCAGGTTAACTGTCGCACCTGTGCCTTCTCTACCCCGGTCCTTGAGGAAATCGCCGGTGCTCCGGGTAAGACCGTACACCGTGGCGCTTGGCGCTGTGAGCGTCATGAGCAGACGATTGGCATCAAGAAGCAACGCCAGGGATGCGGAGATCACATCTTCATCCCCGACCTCGTGCCATTTGGCACTGCCGTCAAGATGGACGAGGAGGCTCCCAAGATCGTCTACGTGACTGAGGACAAGAAGGTCTTTGTGAACGCCACCAAGAACGCTTGGGACGCTGACCCAATGGAGTTCACCTCGAAGGATTTGCAACACCTGACCCCCGAGTTGATGTCCTCAGAACAGAAGATGTTTCAAGCAATGGCATCTTTTCAAACGGCTCAGATCGAGTCGATCAAAAAAAAGCCCGAGGGAGATGGTATCCCTTTTGATGATCCGATACCTTTTTAGGAGACTACCATGCCAAGAATTACTAGCACCCTCGCCTACCGAGACATCAAGAACTCCGGCAAAGGCGACACCCAAGTCGGTCAAATCCTGAACTGCCTAAAGGATCAGGAACTCTCCACCGATCTCACCCTCAAAGAAATCAGCCGCCTTACCGGGCTTGAGATCAACGCTGTCTCAGGGCGCGTGAATGGTATGAAGAGGAATGGCTTGGTGTCAGAGGCTCCCAAGCGCCAGTGTCGCGTCACGGGACGCTGGGTAACGCCTGTGGAGCGTCGATGAGCGACCTACGGGGCAAAGACTACCTGACCGAAAAGGAGGCCGCACACTATTGTGGGGTGTCCTACCAGCAGTTCAGGAGACAACGGGAATCATCGGGAATCATGTGCATCCGGCACATGGGCAAGAAACTCTACCGACGTTCTGACCTCTCCAAATCCATCGAACAGAACGCCTGAATGAAGTGCTGGCATTGCCAAACCGAGCTGATCTGGGGCGGTGACCATGATGTTGAAGATTCAGTGCCTTTTATGGCATCCGAATACCTGATTCTCACAAACCTGCATTGCCCTAACTGCAAATCAAGTGTCGATGTCTGGTTCCCCCGCGACGATTCAGACTCGGAAAAATAACTCCATTTTTTTTTCTAATTAGTACCCTTTTAGGGTTGCATACCCGATTAGGGTATGCGATAATTATGTCTCTGGCGGGGGCGACTGAAGGACAAGGAAGCCTGATACCGAGTGGGGGAGAGACCTCACAAAACGCCGCAAGGCAACAGACAGTTGAGTTGATAGCGACAAGCCAAAACGGTTTGTCAGTATCAACTAACCAACCAAGGAGGCAATCATGCCAAACCTAACTGCCAACCAAATCGACCTCATCTCCGAGGTCGCCATTTACCACAACCGTTACCGCACAAGCGCCAAGGTGCAGGTAGGGATCAAGTACCAAGGGCATCACCCTATGGTTCTCAAGTCCCTGTTGGCTCGTGGGCTGATTCGGTACGTCCGACCCGAATCTTGGGGCTGGCTCGATCCAGACACTGGTCGGATCGACTACAACTTCCACGAGGTGGAGTTGACCAGCGCAGGTTGGGACTTCATCTACGGGTTCAAGTCGCAACCGACTGCGGTCGCGGCCTAACACAACAACGCCGCCCCTTCGGGGGCGGCTTACAGGAGAGCAAACATGGAGATTGAAAAGCATTATCCCGACACGATGCCGCAACCGTTCTGGTTCGATAACGGGGAGGCTCTGGTTCGCGGTGGGTACTTGGAGAATGATAACGAGCTGCAACGCTTGGGCCTTGAGAACATGAGTCGCGTTCTGCGCGGCACTATGCTGAAACAGTGGGGGCCATTGGATGTGCGTCAGATTGACCAGAAAGACGCACGGGAATTTATTGAGGCGAATCACCGTCACCACCCAGCCCCTCGCGGCTGGAAGTTTGGAGCCGCTATTGGCGATCTTGTGAGCGTCGTAGGAGTGATCACGGTTGGTCGCCCAACTGCTCGGAAGCTGGACGATGGCACAGTGCTCGAAGTGACACGCTTATGCCTTTTGAAAGGCTGCGTAAAGAACGTGCCTTCGATGCTTTACGGCAAGGCAGCGCGGATCGCCAAGGAGCTGGGCTATCAAAGCATTATCACCTACACCCTGGAAGAAGAGGATGGCGCATCACTCACCGCTTCGGGCTGGCAGCTTGAGGGCGCATTTGGTGGTGGCTCATGGTCTCGCAAGAGTCGGCCCAGGGTGGATAATGCTCCGACCACAACGAAACGTCGTTGGCGAAAACAACTTGTAAAGGAGGACTGAATGCCTAAAACAAACAAGCGTCTTATGCGGCTGATCAAACAGCATGGGTTGACCACCGCGCAAGTTGCGGAGCTGTGCCGGGTGTCTCACGGCACGGTTCGTAAATGGAGGCAGACCGAGGGCACGGTGTCAGCGAACACCATGCCCGAAGGTCTGTTGGAACTGTTGGAAATCAAACTTGGAGAAACCAAATGGCACGTTTAAGCAAAGTAGCGCGTGGCGGTTGGCAGTTGCGTGAGGTTTTGTCTGATGGCACGGAGGACAGCCAATACATTTCTGCCGAGCACACTGAAGAACAAGCGAAGGCTATGCAACTGGCTGCGAAGGGCAGAGAAAAGGAAAGAAAAGTCGGCTTGCGTCTGGATGTTGGAAAGAAAAAAGCCGGTATCACGTTTGAGCAATTTGCAAAAAAGGAATATCTGCCCGGTTACGAGAAAACGTATCCGCGATCCGCGTTCAAAAAGAAGAATCACCTTCGACACCTTTACAAAGTGTTTGGGGGAATTCGACTTGGCGATAACGATGAAACCTGGTTGGATGCGTGGCGTAAGTATCGTGCACTGAGGCTTGATCAGGAAAAGATTAAGGGCCAGACATTGCAAGATGAGTGGATGACGCTTCGGCGCGTCCTCAATGTTGCTGTGACGCTGAATAAGATTTCGTCTAACCCTTTGGGTAAGCTGAAATGGGCCGACGATCTGGAAATTATCGGCGCAGTTTCAGATAAAGAAGACGTTGAGATATTCACCAGGGACGAACTCGAAGCAATCTACGAGGTGGCTGGGGATTTTTGGGGCGCTCAGTGGCGCATCATTGCTCAGACCGGGTTAAGGCGCGGCGAGATCATTCAACAGCCAAAATCCTTGGTAACGCCAAAAGAGTTGATCGTCAAACACGCACCGAGAAAGGGTCTGGAAGTGAAGGATAATGAAACTCGAAAAATCCCTTTAAACGATATAGGTCGCGAATGCCGAGAGAAGATTCTTTTCTACAACAAACGCCAATCTCTTTTCTTCAGTAAGCAAGGTGACTCAGATTGGTCGAAAAGGTTTACGGCAGATCGTAAGGCTGCGGGGATTGATCATGGGACTTTGCACAGTCTACGGCACACCTTCATCAGCTACTTGGTCAATGAAAAGCGACATCCTCTGCCGATTGTTGCTGATCTTGCGGGTCACGCTTCGATTACAACGACCCAAAATTATCTGCATCAAAACAAAGATCAGGCCATGAAAGCCATCGAAGACCTAGACCTGTAGTTGTATAGTCAGATGTATAGTCAGATGTATAGTCAGAATGAGGTCAATCAATAGCACTTTATGTCATTAAACGTATATAAGCGTTTTATGAAAGTGCTAGACAGTCGTAAAAACTGGAGCGGGAAACGAGATTCGAACTCGCGACCCCAACCTTGGCAAGGTTTCGCTTCCCGCTCTAGCGACTACGATAGTAGTGTTTTGGCGTTGTATAGTCAAAAAGTATAGTCAGAACTGTCCCCACCCTTCCCTGAACTTCTCTAACTTTGCGTTACTGTTTGCATTCAACGGCCAAGTCTTTGCTGTGCGTTGTCCTGAAACCACCACAGCCGGTACAACGTAGATTACATCGATGTTGAGGCACACCAAGGCGAAGAAATCGACTGCGCCCGCGGCGTAGGCTTTTTCGTGGCGACCATGCTTCAGAGAAAAGCCGTGCCGTTTGCGATTTGGTCCATCAGGAGAGGCACAGGTCTTTACCTGAATGCGGTGGATCTTTGTACCCGTGTCAATCAAACAGTCGTATGGGGAGTTGTCGCCAAGAGGAATGGAGACATCAAAGCCCTGACGTAGGGCGCGGGAATGAAAGAGCAGCTCTCCGGCTTGACCTACTGCTTTGGCTGGGATGATGAGCGCATACCCTGAAGTTTGTCGAACAACCCGTCAGGCATATCGCTGAACCAGCCCTGCGTCGATCCGCGATTGCACAAAATGTCGATTACCGCTCCCTTGGTCTTCGCAGCCATCAAGTCTGAGTGGAATTGGGAGCCGGGGGAGATGGGATTCACGGGTAATTTCATTGTTGAGCAGCAGAGTCCTGGGGTTTCAAATATTGTTTTCGGGTAATTTTCGGTGTTCATCTTTTTGTTCCGCGATGACGGAAATTTTTTCAACGCATCCAATCGGGAATGCCGTGATGCCATAAGGAACCGGTTTTTCCTCGTTCTGTGCTTCACCGGTAAAATCGTCGTAATCGAGGCAAGTTGCGATCTTGATAGTGTCGTTATCTTTCGACACTAACCAACCTACCGAAAATAAAATCGGCGTTTGAATCTCCTTTGCTTTCTCCCAACCTGAACACGAAATGATGTCGCGCCACTTGACGCAGACGAGATCCATCACTTTTTGTTGCGGTTTAACTTAAAAGGACTAGGCATCAACCAACCCAACACGATGAACGCCAGGGCGCACAGCCCAATCCACTTTGCAGAGGACGCGAACAGCACCGCAAGTGCTCCCCAACCGCTAGTCGCCTGTTCCGGCGAACTTGGCATTGAGGCCGGTGCGTCCGAGATCACGGCAGCAGTGAGTCCCCCCGCCGCACTTGCGGCGGCTACTGCTGGCAGTGTTCCGGTCACAACTGAAGCTGCGGCTCCGGTCGCCAGTGCAGCTCCCGAAGTCCACGCTAACTTTTTCATCGATGAGCAAGCTGAAATCATCAGGACAAACCCAACAATAAAAATTATGACAAATAGATTTCTACTTTTTCGATCAAGCTCGTTGAGCCATTCGTTCAAACCTTTGTAGGGATCAATCACACTCGCACATCCTTTGCTCAAGTTCCTTCGCGATCCGCTTGTTGGCAAGCGTCATAAACTCGGGCATCCAAAAAGGTAGGATGGCGTGAGTCAGTCCGATTAATCCGCTGCCGATGAAAAGGCCGGAGATTAATCCGGCCCTTTTTGCGTGTTGCCAATATTTACCTTTTGCGTGGTTGTGTTCAAATATCTTCATTCAACAATTCTCGCTATCACTTTTTTTCCTTCAAAATCAATTCGTGTTTCCACAACTTTTTTAGCACAGGCATACCGGCC
>Ga0070746_10000882_pt1 | contig 18066 bp, 9 predicted proteins | sample VirMetDEL_Mar_21_FD_77016 | JGI IMG/M metagenome (GOLD analysis project Ga0070746, IMG submission 77016) | Aqueous microbial communities from the Delaware River and Bay under freshwater to marine salinity gradient to study organic matter... | ecosystem: Environmental > Aquatic > Marine > Coastal...
GACTCGGGATAAGTGTAAGCGGGAGAAATATTAGTATAGATTCTGATTTTATTAGTAATTTTAATACTATAACATCAACTACTTTAAATGAAGATACTTTAATAATCCATACTGAAGAAGGAGCTAGACAAATTACCCCACAAAATTTATTCAATCAACTCCCCCTCTTAACTACTCCTCAAAATATAGAATTCCTTGCTATAACAGCCTCTGGAATCACCTCAACTGGAAATATAACAGCCCCTTTCTTCGTAGGGAACCTATTAGGAACCGCCTCTTTCTCAGCCAACTCATTATCAGCACAATCAGCCTCATATATAGAAGCATCCAACATAAATCAACCATTCACCAACCTATCAGCTAGTATACTATCCATAAATGGTATTCCTAATGTTTCTGCCTCAATAGCAGCAGCTGCCGAAAGTGGAGGGACATTTGAAGGGGGATTTGATGTAGACTTAGAAATCCAAAACATTACAGCATCTCAAACCATAAGTGCTAGTCAATTTATAGGAGATCTTACGGGTACTGCTAGTATAGCACAAACTGCATTATCTATTAATGCTAACAATATAACACAACCTTTTTCTTCTCTTACTATTAATGGTGCTATTACTCAATCTGGAGGAGATATTGTATTATTAGGTATAAAAAACCAAACTGATCCCCAAGACCATGTTGTTACGTTTAATACCACTACAGGTAAATTGTATATAACAGCCTCTACAGCATTTGGGGGAGGCAATACTACTACTGTTGCTCCTGGGGGTAATAGTACTGAAATACAATTTAATAATGCCGGGGTATTAGCGGGTGCCAGAACTTTTTTCTATGATTCTACTGGGAATAGTTCTGTTACGTTAGATGGAGATCTTTTATTAAAAAATCTTAATGTTTCTCAATCTATATTTACTTTAACTAATGCTACCTCCTCTTATATAGCCCTATCCAACTTAGACCCTTTCATTACTACAGCATCTACTGAAGGTCAAACTATAACATTTACTAAAGGAGATAGTTCTACATTTAATATTACCATTGATACTGGGAGTCACTATACAGATGGTGATGTAGTTAATGTATTAAACACACAACAAGTAGTTTCAGGATCTGCTTCTGAAGTAAGAACATTCCTTAATGTAGCTGATGGAGCCACTAACACTCCTAATCCTGCTATATCAAATACTAGTGGAACTCCCTCACTCACTTCTGGGATAACCGCGGGTGAAATTAGATCTTTAATAGGAGTAGACCCATCAGGTACTGATAATTCTACCAATGTCACTCTAACCGGAGACCACGACTATATAACCATTTCAGGTCAACAAATTACTAGACACTCTATTGATTTAGCTACTGATGTAACTGGGATTCTTCAAGTTAGCGAAGGTGGTACAGGCCTAACTAACATCTCAGGATTATTAAATAGTAATGTTACAAAAACCAGTTTAGGGTTAAACAATGTAACTAATGATGCCCAACTAAAAATAGCCTCAAACCTCTCAGATCTAAATAATGTTGTAACGGCTCGAAATAATTTAGGATTAGGCAATGGAGATAATGTTAATTTTTTAACAGTCAATGCTTCCTCATTTACAGGTAGTTTACAAGGAACCGCTCAAACTGCTTCCTATGTAGAAACAGCTCAAACAGCCTCATATATAGAAGCATCCAACATAGACCAACCATTCACCAACCTATCAGCTAGTATATTATCCATAAATGGTATTCCTAATGTTTCTGCCTCAATAGCAGCGGCCGCCGAAAGTGGGGGTAGTACTGGGGGTGGTGATGCTTTTCCTTATGAAGGGGATGCTACTATTACAGGTAGCCTTACCATTACCGGTGATTTTAATACTGGAGGAAATATAACAAATGTTGTTAACATCTCGTCTTCTGAAAATTCTTTAGGTGTACACCAAGGAATTTTCTTTAACTCCGACAATAACAACCATTCAATCCTCCTCCGCCCAGGATATACTCCACTTACCACAGGAAATACTTACAATTTTACTACCTCTTCATTCTTTCCAGGGAATAATAACACTATTAATTTAGGAAGTAGTACTAAATATTTTAATACTTTATATATCAATAATATAATAGCTCTTGAAGACGTTGATATAGATGGAAACCTAAGGATAGGAGGTATCAATAACGTCTCAGCCTCAATAGCTGCTGCTGCTCAAAGTGGAGGAGGTACTCCTACTGATGTGTTCCCTTATGAAGGAGATGCTGTTATTACAGGTAGTCTTACTGTCTCTGGGGGTCTAGATTTAGTATCCGGTAGTACTATTAGTGGGGTAAGCAACATAACGTCTCGAGTAGGTAGTACTATTACCCAAGGGATATTTTTCAATAATCAATATAATGACATAATCTATATTTACCCATCAACTACTAGATCTGATTATATTTTATTTACAGGTACTTCAATTCGCCCCAATAGGGGAGGTGCTTTTGATCTAGGAGAACCCGCTAATGTTGATCTAGGCATCCCAGCTGCTCCCTTTAAGACTTTATATATTACTAACATAACAGCTAGTGGAGCCCTTATCAATGGTCCTCTTTCTATAGAAGGTATTCCTAATGTTTCTGCATCTATTGCTGAAGCTACTCTGTCTGGGGGTGGTGGGTTTACTCCAAGCCTTACAACAGATCTAGAAGCTAGATATATTACGGCATCTATTGTAAGTGCTTCTCAATTTACGGGTAGTTTATACGGTGTAGCTTCAACTGCTTCATATATTGATCCATCAAATATAGGTGAAGATTTCTCTGCAAGTATCCAAACTAGTATAAATCTTATTAATTCATCTTATATTTCTCTTTACAATGCTAATAACCTTAAACTCTCATCAACCCAAACCAGCTCAGGATTTAATAATCTAAATATATTAGGAGATTTAAGCTCCTCAGGCGATGTATATTTGATAGGTTTACAAGACCAAACCACCCCTCAAAACCATGTTGTTACATTCGATAACACTACAGGTAGATTATATATAACAGCTTCTACTGCTTTTGGGGGAGGAACAGTTATTGGAGGTTCTCCTGAAGGTCCTAATAATTCTCTTCAATTTAATAATGCTGGAGCATTTGGGGGGTCATCTAATTTATTGTTTACTAATAATAATTTAGTACTAACAGGTTCTTTACTGGTTGATGGTAACATTGAAGCTACTTCATTTACGGGTAGTTTACAAGGAACAGCCTCTTATGTAGAAACTGCTCAAACTGCTTCCTATGTTTATTTAAGTGATGTAGATCTTAATCCAACTGACACTAATACTAGAGATCAGTTTAAAAATAAAATAGGCTTAGGCCCATCCTCAAGCCCCGAATTTTCAAGTATTCAAGCTTCCCAGGGTTATTTTAACCTTATAACCTCACCTCCTCTTGATGAGGGAACTATAATATGGGCCAACTATATATCAGCTAGCTCCTATATTAGTGCTTCAGCCTTTGTAGGAGATGGTTCTCAATTAACAGGTATTGGCTCAAATCCATTCCCATTCATAGGAAATCCTGAAATAACAGGCAGCCTTTCAGTTACAGGAAACATAATAGCTGGTAATAACATAACAGCTAGTGGGGCCTTAATCAACGGTATTCTTTCAATAAACGGTATCCCCAACGTATCAGCCTCTATTGCTGAAGCTGCCCAAAGTGGAGGAGATCTTACACTTGGTCCTACTACTGATATTGAAGTCCGTCACATAACTGCCTCCAATATATCAGCTAGTGGAGATCTTTCAATAAACGGTATTTTAAATGTATCTGCTTCTATAGCCGAGGCTGCTCAAAATGGAAATGAAGTTTCTCTTGATTTAAATACTGATATTGAAGTTCGCGATATTACTGCTAGTGGAGAAATAAATGCTACTTCATTTGTTGGAGATGGTTCCCAATTAACAGGTATTGGCTCAAATCCATTCCCATTTGAAGGAAATGCTGTTATTACAGGTAGCCTTGAAATAACTGAAGAACTTATAGTTCCTGAATTAGCCCTTAATGGGGTGGGTATTCCTACTATTGAATCTCCTACTAATATTATTCTTAGTGCTAGCAATGCTGTAATAATTAAAAATGCTCCACTCCAACTTGAATCCTTCACTAATGCCGAAGTAAGTAACCTCCCACTTACAGACGGCCTCATATTCTACAACTCAGACCAACTTACTTTCCAAGGAATATATGGGGGTGGTATATTTAATATAGGTGAAGGTGGTGAAAATGGTAGCTTTAATCCTTCATTTACTACAGATTTAGAAATACGTAATATAACAACTTCCCAAAACATTAGTTCTAGTGGTTATATAAGTGCTTCATCATTTGTTGGTAATTTATTAGGTACGGCTCAAACCGCTTCTTATGTTTTAGCCTCTAATGTAATAGGAAAAGTTTCCCAAGCAAATATAGCCGATATAGCCACAGTAGCAAACTCAATTAATGCTAGTAATATATCAGGTATTGTAGAAAATGCTCAAACTGCCTCCTACGTAGAAAATGCTCAAACCGCCTCATACGTTGAAAATGCTCAAACCTCTTCCTATGTAGAAACTGCTCAAACAGCTTCCTACGTAGAAAATGCCCAAACAGCCTCCTATGTAGAGACTGCTCAAACAGCCTCTTATGTAGAAATTGCTCAAACTGCTTCTTATATAGGCATTAATTCCCCTCTCCAATTATATAAAGTAACTACATCTGAAGAATTAGATAATTTAAGTCTTTTTAATGGAGAAATATACTATGATGACGTAAATGATAAATATAAAGGAAAAGCTAATTTCTCTGATATCTCATTCCCTACAGTTTCTACAGGAGGTTTTTTGAAAGGTGTTGGTACTGTCCAATCTCAGTTTGCCCGTTTCTCCTCTCTTAGCCCCTCAGGCTCAACTCTCTTTATAAATGCAACCACTCTCTCATCAAACCTTATTTCATCAAATTTCATCTCAGCAAGTTCTTATGTAAGTGCTTCTGTTTTTGTAGGAAACCTAATAGGTACTGCTCAAACAGCCTCATATATAGAAGCATCTAACATAAACCAACCATTTACTAACCTATCAGCTAGTTTACTCTCTATAGATGGTATTCCGGATGTATCTGCCTCTATTGCTTTAGCCGCCCAAACAGGTACAGGAGATGGTGGTGGGGGAGGTGGTTTTACCCCTACTCTCTATAATGATCTAGAAGCCAGACACATCACAGCTAGTGGATTTATTTCTTCTAGTGAACTAGAAACTACTAACCTAACTACATTAGGTAACGTTCAACTAAAAAATATAACAGATAACACCCCTCAAGATCATATACTTACTTATAATGTCACTTCAGGACAAGTTTATGTAACATCTTCAAATGCATTTGGATTTGGTGGTGGGGGTAGTGGAGTACCTGGTGGATCTTCATTTACAGTCCAATATAATCAGGTAGGGGTGCTTACAGGTTCTGATGCATTTAAAGTAACTGAAAACGACAATAATATAGATCTTACAGTTACAGGTAGCATAACAGCCACAAATGAAATCTACGCCGATGATTTTGTATTAACCGGCTTAGGCATGCCCACAATCACCTCAGACACCAACCTAATTTTAAGTGCTAGCAATGCTGTTGAAATAAGAAGTTCTTTCCTTAGACTACGCCCTACTACAACAGGTTCAGCTGAAGCAAACGGAGCCAGCCCCGGGGATATAGTGTACGATAGCGAACAAGGAAAATTCTTTGGTAAAACTAGTGCAGGGTGGGTGGCGTTTCATTAATTTATAAAAAATAAAAGTCATGGCCGAGTATAAAGCATATAGAATATTAACAACAGATTCTGGTTCAAAATTAGATTTAAGGAAAGAACTAGCTAAAGAGGTCCCACCTGAATACCAATTTCCTTCAACTATACCTTCTAGGCCTGTTAAAATATACGATTATTTACCTACCAATATAAACTCCAGGGTAGCCACTTATATGTTAACTGATGAAGAAGTTAGGGTTTTGTTGGGAGACGAAAGAATAATTGACATATCTCTCCTAGATGATTTGTTTGATATCTTTAATACTGCTTCATATCAAGAAGCCAATTATAGTAGAATTAGTGAACCTGGTGATTTAGATTTAAAAAATAACTTTGTTAATTGGGGTCTTTATAGTTGTACTCATAATAATATTCCTGTTGAAAGTATTAAAGGTCTTATTAATGACCAAAACACAGAATTAGATGATTGGATTGGTTTTAAAGAAAAATATGAATATACTTTAGATGGTACTGGGGTAGACTTAATTGTAATTAATTCTGATAAGATTCATCCTTTCCACTTAGATTTTTACGATCCTACTTTTACATATAGTCGCCTCCAAACTGCTAGTTGGGGAGAAATAGCTGGATTAAATCCTGAAGATCTTACAACTCTACCTACCTATTCATTTGATAGACTCTTTACAGCTAGTTACCATTATTATTTAACTCCTGAAGAAGTTTATAATGCTGCTGGGTATCTTCCTAGTGGGTTTGATATTGATTCTAGATCTCCTGAAATAAGTTATCATGGCTTTCAATGTTTAAGTATAGCAGGGGGTTCTATTTTTGGATGGGCTAAAAATGCCACTCTTTATTATCTTAACCCATTCGACCCTAGCTACATTTATGATGTAATTAGAATATTTCATGAAAACAAACCTATAGACCCTAACACTGGTTATAAAAGACCAACCATAGTTAACCAAAGTACAGGAGGAGTATCTATAGATAAAGATTCATTTGAAATAGATGAAGGCATATTCTATAGTGGCTCCTACCACCCCGGAGTTACATCCTCACTAGAATATGGATTTATCAACAACAAAATCCCAGCATACCGAAAACCTTTAAGTGATGTTCCTCTAACTGAAATGACAGATGCCGGGGTTATATTTGTTCATAGTAGCATGAATAGTGCCCAAATCTTCTTTAGAGCTTCCCCAGACACAGAAACTTCCTACCCTATACCAGATCGCTATCGAAGTATTCATTTTGATAACTATATTTCAAGTTCTGAAATAAACATAACAACCCCCGGCTATATTTTAAATCTCCCTAATGTAGTTTTAGGGGGTACTGCAGGAAAATGGTATTATCATAGAGGGGTATCACCTACTAATCTAGCTACGGTTGAAGTAGGAGCCCTTAATAGATCCCCCATCTATAACCCCCAATCAGCATCTCTTATTACAAATAAAGAAAGTGCCGCTTGGTATGGAAACCATGGGGGTGGGACAGATATATATGCTCCTACAGAAGTAGCATCCGCTCATTTTTTATCGGTTGGCAATCGTACATCTTCTTTATATCCCTCTTCCCCAAACCTTTTTCCATACCCATATTATTCTAATAATGCTACTATAACAAAAGGAACAACCTACACTTTTACAGGCACCTCATTCGCAGCCCCTCAAGTAGCAGGGGTAGCTTGCCTTTACTTCCAAATGAACCCAGGGGCTGATGTTTGGCAATTTAAACAATTTCTTTTAGACCACGCAAAACCTGTTAGAATACCCCCATCCGAGGATAATGGGGGTCCTATAGATGTTTGGGCTGAGGGAAATGTTAAAAATGAAGAAGGTATTGATTATGTTGCTTTAAATGGTGCTCCAACCGCTTCTTTATTTTGGCCTTATTCTTCCCCAAATAAAGCTATATTTAAAGATAATATGCAAATTACTAAATCTAAATAAATGTCTACTTATTCTGAATATGTTGTTACCGTAGTTTCTAAAGAAGATAAATCCCTCGTAGAACAAGAATTAAAATCTTCCACAGCTAAATTAGGAAGAATTGTTTCTCCAACCCAAACAACTTCTTTTAGCAAATTATTATATTTTATCCTTACAGAAGAAGAAGCAATCCAACTAAGAAAAGACCCTAAAATTAAAGCTGTAGAACTTATAGATGACCCCGGAATAACAATAGAAGATGAAGCTATCCAAGAGGGAGATTTTAAGTATTTATCTAATATTGGTACAAATTTTTCTTCTTTATTTGAAGATGGTATTGAAGGTTATTCTAACTTAATAAACTATAACTTAGCTTATCATTCCTTACCTAAGGATCAATTATATAATGGATTCTATGGGATTAATTCATTAAATCTAATAATCCCCCCTTCAAATGACTCTCCTTCTTTAACTCAATATAATTATGTTCTAGATGGAAGCGGGGTAGATTTAATGATTTTCGAATCTTCCTTTAACCACCTCCACCCTGAATTTTTTGATAAAAATGGGGAATCTCGCGTTCAATATATAGATTTTCCTTCCCACCTTAATTTAGGTTATAGCATATCTCCTTTATATTACATAAATGAAGGATCAGGTACCACATCTGCCCATAGTACCTTTGTAACCTCATTGGCTGGGGGTTTATTAAATGGATGGGCCAAAAATTCCCATCTTTACATACTAAATGTCGGTAGGGCATCCCCCGATAACTTATTAGAATGGGTAAAATTATTCCATGAACAAAAGCCTATAGATCCTAAAACTGGTTATAAACGACCTACTATTGTAAACAGATCCCAAGCATCCATAAGTCAAATAGGAACAGGATATGAAAGAGGAGGAATAGGAAGTGCTTCCATAGACATGTCTACTTTTTTAGATAATGAACACCTTAGAATAAATTTCTGCAACCAAGATATAAATTTTATTTCCTCTACAACCTCTTCTTTTTTCTCCCCCAACCAAACTATAAATGAAAGACGAGGGGTTGCCCATTTTTTCTACTACCAACCACTAGAAATTGAATCTAGGGCTGAATTTATTTCTAATTTAATTAATTCTTCGGATTTCCCCTTTACTTCTTCCTTTAATAATAATATTCTTTCTTTAACATCTTCTGTTGGAAGTCTCCCATCCAACAATTATATTTTTACTGCTGAAAGGGAATTACCTATTAAAATATATAAAGGCACAGAAGCTAATTTTAAAGCTGAAGAATTCCCCTATGGTGGAACTTACCTAACTGAACTCTTAGGAGGACCTGAACCTAATAGCCATATAACTAAAATTGTAGTTGGGGGTGAAGTTATTGCTGAGGGAGAAAATTTACATTTACATTCTGACCATGGTATGACAAGTTTACCCCCTATAGATCATTTTGGTATAGATAATGGGTGGAATTATCCCTACTCCCCATTTCACACAGGAGGTAGATACCATTCATATCCTACTTATATAGATGAAATTTATACTGAATTAGCTGAAATAGGGGTTATTTGTGTTATGGCCGCTGGAAATAGGGGTCTTCCAAGTTCATGTTCTTCTTCTTTAGATAATAACCCTTTTTTAGAAGACTACATGGTAAGTAATTATCTTAATTCTACCTATTTTGAAAGAGATATAACTATAGGCTCTGTAGCTTTAGCTAATACTCCTATAAAATTTTTATTACCTAATTTAAACTCTAATGGAAGTACCATTCAAGCGGGCCTACTAACTAACCTTAGAGGATTCACCTTACATACACCCCTCAGCCCAGCTGGAATCCACCTCTCCCCAGTCTCCTGCAGGGGCCCTGCTGTTGATACATTCGCTTTGGCTTCTTATGCCCTTACAGCATCCCCAACCAATGGTCCTTATACCTTTAATGATACTGTTATTCACCCTCAATACGCCAAAATACAATTCAACTCTCAATCAGTTATTGATTTTTTAACTGAAAATTACCCAATTGCTTTAAACGAATCCACAGGCCCTCTATTCCATTACACATTAGGGGATTCACGAGGTGGAGGAACCTCAGCTGCTTCTCCTACAGTTGCTGGGCTGGTTTGTCTCTATCTTCAAATTAATCCTTCTGCTAATGTAAAAGATGTTAGAAATTGGTTAAGGTCAACCAATGCAAAAGTTATCCCAAATAATGATAATGAATCCCCCCAATATTTTTTGTATAACAATTATCTAACCCCCTCCACTACAACCCCAGGAAAACTTAATTCTTTTTGGGTTGAGTCTGGGTCCCAAAATCTTTATACTAATGGTGAACCTGGTGGTATACTGTATAACCCTTATGCTATTTCTTCTTCTGTGCAATATAAAAATATCTCAATAAAATACACATAATCATGGCTACTACTTATTTTGAATATGGTGTAATGACCCAAAAAGGGATTTCTATCGAATTTGTTGATAAAAACCTTAAACAAGATACATCTCAAGAAAACGCCACTATCAGATTTTACTTCCCAGATAGACCTGTTGGGGTAGAACGAGATTACGATAACCCACGATTTAAATCTTACAAATTAAGTGATGCTGAAGCAGCTCAACTTAAACTTTATCCTGATATAAAAATCGTAGAAAAAATTGTATTAAAAGAGTACGAAGTAGCTCTTCAACAAGATGGGTATTATATAGGAACAGGATATAATGGGTATTCATCTAATTTATGGTTTAATAATATATCCGCCACTGGTTTGTTCCTTGAAGGTGCTGCTCCACTTAATTGGGGGTTAAAATATCATACTAAATACAAAGACAAAGTAGATTGGGAAGATTTATGGTCTTTTAATGGAGTTGGAGACATTTATGGTCCTGACACTGGATCATATAAAACAGGATCAGACAGAATTAATTCTTATAATTATAGTTTAGATGGAACTGGAGTAGATATTGTTATAGTAGATGCTGGGGTTTGGGGATCCCGAAACCACCCTGAGTTACTTGATAGCAAAGGCCAAACCAGAGTTAAATATTATGATTGGTATCAGCACATTCCTGGTAGAACTTTAGGGAATAATTTTTATAACCCATATTTTTACCACAGCAGCCACGGCTTATCAGTAGCTTCTGTAGCAGCCGGTAGACTTGCAGGATGGGCTAAAAATGCTCATATCTATGACTTTAGAATTATAGGCAGTATTGCTGATGGGGGGTATCTCGAAACAGATCCTTCTGTAGCTCATTATGGAAATTCCATAGAAGCTCTTGAATGTATTAGACATTTCCATGTATCTAAATCAGTAGACCCTAATACTGGGTACAAAAGACCTACAGTAATGAACCTCAGCATAGGCTTATACCTCACCCCTGTAGGATCCAGTGGGGGATTTGATGTCATCCTCCCCCCCGATATTGAAACTAAAATAGATCAAATATATTATAAAGGTAATTCATTAGGATTAACTGGTGAAAATAATACCTTTGATGAAACTCATAATATGAGGTATTTTTACTCTTCTAGTAATACATACCACTCTACAAGATTTCCTATTTCTTTTAGTGAAATCGAAATGGAATTAATAGATCAACTTACTGAGGAAAATGTTTTTACGGTTAAAGCTGCTGGGAATTTTAGTGTTATAATATCACGAGATTATTACGAAAATAACCCCCAGTATTTTAGTGAAATATACAATAGCTACATTACTAGAACTTATCCTATTACTATGCTTAATACTGCTTTTTATACAGGAGAAGACGCTGAGGCTCTTGGTATTTATCTCAATGCCGGAGATCCGATCTATTCTAATAGAGCAGATTGGGCTGGAGAAGGAACTATTATAGTAGGGGCTTTATCTCCTGAAGCTACAATCCCCTCCTCACCTATAGATGATGAAACTAACCCATATTATGGTATTATCCCTTACAACATCTATGGAGATAGTCCTAAACATGGTAGCGGCAACCTAAACTTCTCAGACATCCAATTAAGCCCATACACTCATGTTTGGGCACCTTCTCTAATGTGGACTGAAGAAACTGCTTACCCATTCCATGATATTAAGTTAGGTATTGGTGGAGATGAAATTTTTCCTGGTTGGGATACCTTACAAGAAAAAGGACTCTCCACAGTAGCCTACTTCTCCTCAGTAGGCCCCGCTGTTGATACTTTCGCAGCAGGTCAAAGCATAATGCTAGCCTGTGACCCTAATATTGGACTCCCTTCAGGCACCCGAATTATCCCTAAATACTCAGTTAATTATTCCCTTTATAACCCAGACTATGAAGGATCTAACTATGTAATGGGGTCTCTAAGTGGAACCTCATTTGCAGCCCCCCAAGTATCTGGCATGGCTGCCCTTTATCTTCAAATGAATCCTCAAGCAACTCCACAACAATTTAAAGATTTTATAAAAGAACACCAAACTTTAAAAATATTTACTGAAGATCCACTCAATAGACCTGATTATACTGGGAGTATCCATAAAAATAATATTCGAAATTTAAGTAAGTGGGGTATAGGAACAAATCGGGGAACTGGGCAAATATCCCTAAATGGAGCTCCAACTTATTCTATTCATTGGCCTTATGCTTTAGCTAACCCACTTAAAATGACTTAATATTTATAACCAAAACAACATGCCCAACACTCCTATCTGGCCCGGATCTAGTTCATTTTTCCCTGGAGACACTCCGTTTGGATTTTATGACAGTGATATTGATTTTCAAATTGATGCTGACAGAGTATCTGTATTTTGCGCTCGTAGACTTGGATACCCACTCACAGACATAGAATTGCAAGACATCAATTTTTATGCTGCGTTTGAAGAAGCCATAACTACATATGGAAATGAAGTATACGCTTACCAGGCCGCCCAAAACTATTTATCCTTAGAGGGTTCAGAAACAGGCTCAGCCTTAAATTATAAACTCCACCAACCTAATATGGGTACTATAATCCGTATGTCAGAACAATACGGAACCGAAGCAGGTGTTGGCGGTAATGTAACTTGGAGAACAGGCAGCCTAGCCCTTAGCCAAAGCATCCAAAAATACGATATGGAACAATGGGCTATAGAGCAGGGCATAGTAGCAGGAGATATGGAGGTAAAGCGTATATTTTACGAATCTGTTCCTCCTATGGTAAGATACTTCGACCCATACGCAGGTACAGGCACAGACATACAAGGCCTACTCAGCTCATTTGGATTCGGCAGCTACTCCCCAGGCATAAACTTCATGTTAATGCCTATCAACTATGATTTACAAAAAATACAGGCAATTGAGTTTAACGACCAAGTTAGAAAATCCAACTATAGCTTTGAACTCATCAACAACCAATTAAAAATATTCCCTATCCCATATAGAGACGGAACACTCCATTTTGAGTATATCTTAAAGTCCGACCGTAATAATCCGGTAGTATCTGGCAGTATGGGAACAGGTGTGATAACGGACATTTCAACCGTTCCATACACTAATCCAACGTATTCCTTCATTAATTCTATAGGTAGACAATGGATATTTGAATACACATTAGCGTTGTGTAAAGAAATGCTAGGTTATGTTAGAGGCAAATACACTACAGTGCCAATTCCCGGAGCTGAAGTAACATTGAACCACAGTGATTTGATTTCGGCTGCAACAGCCGAAAAAATAGCGTTATTAGAAAGGTTACGAGCCTACTTAGACGACACATCCCGAAACAAGCTACTCGAAAAGCGTGCTCAGGAGTCAGACAATAGGCAGAAAGAACTCAATAACGTACCATTCACAATCTATATAGCATAATGGCATTATTTGGCAGACAACGAGACATAAACCTATTCACTACAGTGAACCGCGAATTGTTGGGAGACGTAATCACCCAACAATGTGCTTTCTACAAATATGGTTTGTACGAAACCAAGGTAAACTTTTATGGTGAAGCATCAGAAGGCAGGTTCTTTGATGGCCCTATCCTATTTAATTGTCTTATTGAACGCCCTGACCAAGAATTCCCTGAAAGCGATTTAGGTGTGGATTTCAATTGGGGCCTAACATTTAGGTTCCTCCGCGAGGATTTAATAGACGCCCAAACAGTACCTGAGATAGGCGATGTTATATTCTATTATGGTGGGTATTATGAAGTAGAAACTACAAATGCCAACCAATACCTCTTAGGCAAAAACCCAGACTACGATTATAGCTCAAATCCCCTAAACCCAGGTTTAGACCAATTCGGTTCCAACTTCTCAATCATATGTAAAACCCACTACACCCCAGCAGACAAATTGGGTATTGAAAAAGCACGATTATAATGGCAACACAAGGCAGAACCCCCATACCCAAATCTCAATACGAGATATCAACTGATGGCATCCAACCATATGATGCCAAGAATGGCAACCCAAACCAGAGCCGAGACCTAAATCGTGGAGACAAAAACTCATTTAGGGGAGATACTACCAAACCTTTCAGTGTTGGTATTAAAGACATAGACGAATCCATTGTATATTACTTTGACAATATCATTAAACCATTTGTAATACAAAATGGGCAAAGAATAGCAGTACCAGTAATTTATGGTGCCCCTGAAAGGTGGAAATCGGTACAAAAAGATGGATATTATAGAGACAAAAAGAACAAAATAATGGCCCCGCTCATTATGTTCAAGCGTAATACTATTACCCCCATTAAAGGATTGTACAACAAAATGGATGCTAACTACCCTAACAACGTAGCATACATTCAAAAGAAATACAACAAACAAAACACATACGATAAGTTTAATGTATTAAACAATCGTACCCCTATTGAAGAATACCACACTGTAGTAGTGCCCAACTACGTTACAGTCCAATACAGTTGTTTAGTGTACACTTACTATATTGAACAACTCAACAAAATAATAGAATCTGCCAACTACGCGGCTGATTCATATTGGGGCGACCCTGAGCGTTTCAAATTTAGAGCCACTATTGATTCATTTAGCACAGTAACTGAATTAACAGCCGGAACTGAAAGAACAGTAAGGGCTAGTTTCGACATAAACCTTACAGGATATATAATACCAGATATCATACAAAAAGACCTAACAGTAGACAAGAAGCGCTTTAGTAAGGGTCAGATTATTATACAAAACGAAACTGTTGGAGATATTAATGATGTTTAATGTTTTTGAAAGAATATTTGATATTTATAGTAAATGTTTTAACCTAAAAAAATACAAAAATGAGCGAACAAATTAAGTTATCTGAAGAGGAAATCACACAGATTAAAACCCTCCAATCTAACCAACAGAATCTAATCGGACAATTCGGACAATTGGAATACCAAATGCAATTGATAGAATTACAAAAGGACAAGTTGGTTGAAACTATGACAACACTTCAACAAGAAGAAGTAAAAATTGGACAAGAACTTAACGAAAAATATGGAAACGGAACCGTCGATTTAGAGTCGGGAATGTTTACAAAGACTGAATAATATTTATAACAAAAGAACAAAATGGCAGAACAGATAGTATCACCTGGTGTATTTACAAGAGAAAACGACCAGTCATTCATTACAGCACAACCCGTAGAGGTAGGAGCCGCCATAATCGGCCCTACAGTTAAGGGACCTGTTGAAATACCTACAGTAGTAACCTCATATAGTGAGTTTAAGAATAAATTTGGAACTACCTTCACATACAATGGAGATGTCCATTCTTACCTTACTTCTCTCTCCGCATACAACTATTTCCAAAATGGTGGTAGTACTTTATTGGTTACTAGGGTAACAGCAGAATCTTTTGAACCTGCCATTAGTACTACAGTCCCTAACGTTAGTGGATCTGGTAACCCAGCCTCAGGATCAATCAACTACCTCCCAGACGAACTCAATGGAGTTAGACTAAATTATGATGGGGTTAATTATACCTTTATCTCAGCATCTGAACTAGTCCAGGATTATCCAAATCTAAACCTTTACTACTATAATACAGGTACAGGAGCAGATTTAGCTAGTGAAATTAACGCTAAAGTTCCCCAATACTTTACTGCATCCCATGATGGAACTACCTTATCTCTCACAGCTTCATTTGCTGGAGAGGCTGGTAACACTATTACAGTATCAACAGGTTCTTACTGGCATTTAATAAATGAGAACTCGGTTGCCTTAACACTTAGTGGTGGTACTGGAATCTCAGGTAATACTTTCATGTTAAAGACCTTCTCTGAGGGGGTAATCATGAACAACTCAGGATCTGAAGATGCTAATGGAGCTTTAATTAGTGGAAGTGAAGATAATCTTAGATGGGAAATTTCACAAAGAGATGAAGAAAAAGGAACATTTACTCTCTTAATTAGAAGAGGTAATGACACTACTAATGAAAAAGTAATTCTTGAAACATTTACTAACCTTTCATTAGATCCAAAATCAGACAACTATATCTCTAAAAGAATCGGTGATTCATATCAACAAGTTCAAACAGATGATGACGAAAATCGCTATATAGAAACTGTTGGTGAAAATCCTAGCAGAAGTAGATATGTGTATGTATCGGACGTCTTAGCTAAAACTCCTGATTATTTTGATAATAATGGAGTAGCTAAAACCACCTACAAAGGATATATCCCAACTTTAGGTAGCGGTTCTTTCTATAATGGAATGGGCGCCCTAATCCCAGCTGGAGTTACTCCTCTCTTTAATAAAAATATAGATATCAATACTCAAGGTTTAACAGGATCTAATTATGACGTAGCAATTGACCTTCTTACTAACAAAGACGAGTACCAATACAACGTAATTACTGCTCCTGGTTTGATCCATGAAGTAAGTGGAGTAGGTGGCCATACATCTCAATTAAACACTTTAGTTACTAATACTCAAAATAGAGGAGATGCTTTAGCAGTAGTTGATTTAGTAAAATACGGAAGTACTATTTTAGGAACTGTAGGACAAGCAAATGCCATTAACTCAAGCTACGCAGCTACTTACTGGCCTTGGGTCCAAATTATCAACCCAGACACTGGTAAAACAGATTGGGTCCCTGCTTCAGTACTAATCCCAGGTGTTTATGCAGCAAACGATGCAGCAGCAGAACCATGGTTCGCACCAGCAGGTATCAACAGAGGTGGATTAACTCAAGTGGTTAGACCAGAAAGAAGATTGCAAAGAGCTGACCGCGACACTTTATATGAAGCAAACGTTAACCCAATCGCAAACTTCCCAGCAACTGGCCCAGTAGTATTCGGTCAGAAAACATTGCAGAAGAAAGCATCTGCTCTCGACCGCGTAAATGTTAGAAGATTGTTGATTGAGTTGAAAGGATACATCAGCCAAGTAGCCAACAACTTAGTGTTTGAACAAAACACAGCAGCTACTAGAAACAGCTTCCTTGCACAGGTTAACCCATACATGGAAAGTGTTCAACAAAGACAAGGTGTATATGCCTTTAAGGTTGTAATGGATGATTCAAACAACACACCAGACGTAATAGACAGAAATCAATTAGTTGGTCAGATCTTTATCCAACCAACAAGAACAGCAGAATTCATAATTCTCGATTTCAATGTATTGCCAACTGGTGCTGAATTCCCAGCATAATTAAAAATAGAGAAACATAATATTTATAATAAAATACAACAATGGCAGTACTAGATCCAAACGAAATATTTTTTACCCCGTTTGAACCTAAACAACAGAATAGATTCATCATGTATATAGATGGTTTTCCATCTTATATGGTAAAGGGGATAGGAGCTGTATCATTTACGAATGGTTCAGTTGAGCTTAACCACATTAACATTCAAAGATATGTGAAAGGTAAAACAAAGTGGAACACTATAGCGTTCACATTGTTTGACCCAATCACACCTTCCGGAGCACAAGCTGTAATGGAATGGGCAAGATTGCACCATGAATCTGTAACTGGTAGAGATGGTTATTCTGACTTTTACAAAAAGGACTTGACATTCAATGTCCTTGGACCTGTAGGTGATATCGTTTCCGAATGGATCATTAAGGGAGCTATGATTACAGAATCTACCTTCGGTGATTACAACTACGACAACGAAGGAGCAATAGAAATCTCCATGACAGTACAGCCAGACTACTGCGTATTGAACTTCTAATAGAAACCCAATATACAAGAAAGAGCGCGAGCAATCGCGCTCTTTTGTTTTCTCCAAATATTTATTATAAACAAAGTTATACTAATGAGTGAATTTAAATTCCCAACAGAAGTTATAGAATTGCCTTCCAAAGGCCTCCTATACCCTAAAGACAATCCTCTCTCATCTGGTAAAGTCGAAATGAAATACATGACTGCTAGAGAGGAAGATATACTAACAAACCAATCCTACATTGATAAAGGTATAGTACTTGACGAGCTACTTAAATCCCTTATAA
>Ga0070746_10000893_pt1 | contig 17953 bp, 19 predicted proteins | sample VirMetDEL_Mar_21_FD_77016 | JGI IMG/M metagenome (GOLD analysis project Ga0070746, IMG submission 77016) | Aqueous microbial communities from the Delaware River and Bay under freshwater to marine salinity gradient to study organic matter... | ecosystem: Environmental > Aquatic > Marine >...
AGCGGCGTTGCTCAGAAAGGTATGGGCTACGCCTCGGACGCTCTGGGGCTGGACCTGCGTCCCGGCGACATCCCGACCGCTGAGGAGCAGGGACAGCTCGCCGACGCGCTGTACGCTTTGCCCGCGTCGCGCATGCTGGGCGCGATCAGCGAGGCTGGCGGGCGTGCGGCGACTTCGCGTGCGGTAGTGGATCGCCTCAATCAGCCGGGGCCTGTGCCAACGATGGGTTCAAACTTTGGCAATTTAGGCCATAACGGTGGGCCTCCCGTGCTTTTGGGGCGCGGAGATGTGCGCTCTTACAGCGCGGCCTTACGTTCTGCTGAAAATCTCAAGCAGCAAAAAGGGCCGTATGAGCAGCTAAAAGCCATGATGCTCAAAGAGCCGGGCGTCAAAGCTGATGAGTTTCAGTGGACCGGTGCGGATGCTGCGTTCTCTGGTCAGAAGGTTACGAAAGAACAGCTTATAGACTTTTTCAGCAACGCCACCGAAACGCTTGGCGAAGAAGTGCGCGTGGGTGGTAAACCCGGTGTTAGCCGCGTAGACCTGTCGCCAGAGGACATGGCGCGACAGTATGTCGAGCAGAATTTGGACACAGAAGCTCGATACTATCTCGACGAGTATCTGCCTGATCTGGCCGAGCAAGACACCATGCGTGTGGGCAATCTAACACAAGATGAGCTAAACGACTTAGCTGCTAAGCTTGGCGTCTCCCCCGACAGCATAGACCCAGACGCCTTTGTTGACGATGATTTGACACGCCTAATTCCAGAGGATGAGCTTGTCGAATATCGTTTTGGCGACCCAGAGTACACGGCTCGGGAGATGGCCGAAGAGGGCATGTATGAAAACGCTTTGTATGAGGCGCGCCAAGACCCCGTAGACTTTGCTGAACGCACGCTTGGCATTACCGAGGACGAGCTGTACAACAATACGGAGTATTCTGAATATTTCCCGAAAGGCGGCACAAGCTACGCCGAGCGCCTTTACACCTACGAAGACCCCACGGGACGGATTAATCAAGATAGCCTTGCTGCACAGGGCCATTACGGCGACGATCCTGAAAACCCGATGATCGCTTGGGCACGCACCGCAGAGTTCCCGGCTTATGGTCAGGGCTATGTGCGCAACGTGGAGACCGGTGATGTTTTTCCGCATAATCCAAACAGTGCTTGGGAGCGCTCGCTGTTAGCGAAAAACCCCGGAAAATATCAAATTTTGTCTGAAGGCGGCCCTGCTGGCCGGGGGTACTATATTGGTGAGATACAGTCGGATGCCGCGCAGCGCCTGCAAAAACGCGGCGAAGAAACGGGTATGGTGCCTCGCAATTACGACCAAACCATCGCTGCGCAAGACTATAGCCGAGCCATAGCCCCCTACAATGAAGACGCCCGTAAAGCCTATTATGATTTTGCAGATGCGTTCTCTGACATTGACCCTGACATACGGGCGCGTATGGCGTCCGATGTTGCGTGGAGTAATTTTCGCCGAGCGTTTCCAGACATGCCTGCGACTGCGGGCGAGTTAACAGATGAACAGGCTGACGTGTTTTTTAACTGGCCTGCAGGGTATATTGGGGCACAGGTAAATACGCCTGCTGACGCTATGCGCTGGGCGCGTGCCTTAGAGTACACGTCAACTGGCAATGACCGATTAGACGCCATGGCGGCTAATATGCGAGCGTCTAAAGACGCCGGTGATGCGGCAAAGCAGCAGTTTTCAAATTTACTTGCCCAAGGCGCAGACGTAAATAAATTTATGCCTGCCGGTCCGCTGCTAGACAGAACGGGTAAGTGGACTGAATTTGCTTTGCGCCGTAATCTCGAGGACGCAATCCTCAGCGGTGCGGACTATTTGGCCGTGCCCAATGACCGTGGCGCGATAGGTATGGTGGGCGGCGGCGGTACGCCAACCCCCGGAGCCGTAGACTACTATGAAAACATTGTTCAGAACGCGCTAAAGAATCTTGCGCGCAAATACGACAAAAAAGCGGGTCTGCTTGACGTAATGCTTGGCGAGGGCAACGAGAAGTTTCCGGCAAAGGGCATCCGGCTTACACCGGAGTTTATTGACGCTGTGGCTAAGAAAGGCATCCCGATCTGGATGCTTGGGGGCACAGGCGTGCTCGGTTCTGGGTTGCTCGAATCTTACAATCAAAACCAGCAGCCGAGCGCTGGGCTTCTTGGGGGTATGTGATGCCGCTTCGCAAAGGATCGTCAAGGAAAACAATATCTGCTAATATCCGCACAGAGATGAAGGCTGGCAAGCCGCAGAAGCAGGCTGTCGCCATTGCCCTGAGCAAAGCTAAAAAGGGAAAGAAGCGATGAAGAAGACGACGAAAAAGCCTGCGTTCAAGCCATGTCGTGGGTGTCCGACGCCAGCAAAGTGTAAGGCAGCAAAGCGCTGCTTGAAACGGGCAAAAGCCTACTAACGAAGGAGTGCCGCAATGGCGATTTCAAACTATGGAGAGCTGAAAACTACCATTGCGGACTGGCTCAACCGCGCAGACCTCGACCAGCAGATTCCGGACTTCATCACGCTCGCAGAGACGTCGATGAACGACGTACTGCGCTCGTCGTACATGGTGTCAAACACTACTGTGACGACTTCAACTTCCGAGGCAGCTCTGCCTACAGACGCCCTAGAGCTGGTGTACGTTCAGGTGGATGGCAGCGACGAGGCACCTCTGGAGCAGGTCACCCCGCAGCAGCTAATCACGCTGCGCCGGGCGCGCCTTCGCACCGCCGGTGTCCCAAAGTTTTTCGCCATTGTGGGCCGCAACATCAAGTTCGCCCCAGCTCCCGCCAGCAGCACTACCTTCAACATAGAGTACTACGCCAAGATACCGGCGCTCTCTGGTGGCTCTGACAGCGGCACGAACTGGCTCCTGACGCAGGCTCCGCACATCTATCTGTACGGGGCGCTGATGCACGCCTCTCCGTTCCTGATGGACGACGCCCGCGCGCAGGTCATGCAAAGCTCGGTCGCGTCACAGATTCAGCAGGCCGTGCGCTCCTCGCAGACTCTGTCGTTTGACGATCTCAAGAAGGCTGGGTTCTCGCTGGCGTCGCCCGCAGACAACCAGTCTCAGATCGGCGAGACCCCTGACGGTGTGATCGGTTAATGTCTCTATCAAGCTACAGCGAGCTGCTAGATACGATTGAAAGTTGGCTCAACGCGCCTGCGGTTGCGCAGGACATTCCAACCTTCGTCACTCTGGCCGAGGCTCAGGCAAACCGCGACATCCGCCACTGGCGGATGGAGCAGCGCTCCACGGCTACGCTGGACAGCCAGTACAGCTCGCTGCCCGCCGACTGGCTTGAAACCTTGTCGCTTAGCTTGGATAACCAGCGCCTCGAGTATGTTAGCCGGGATAACATTCTCGAGATGGCCGAGAAGACCAACGCCCACACGGGCGTTACCAAATACTATACCTTGGTCGGGGGTGAGCTGGAGTTTTACCCCCGCCCAGCAACTGACTCCACAATGACGTTGATCTACCGACAGAAAATCCCGACCCTGTCCGCAGATCAGCCGACCAACTGGCTTCTGCAGACCTTCCCGGAGGTATATCTGTATGGGTCTCTGCTTCACAGCGCGCCCTATCTGCAGGAGGACGCGCGGGTGGCTATGTGGGTGCAGCTCTACTCGCAGGTGGTGCAGCAGGTGAACGCTGACGGCGCTCGCGCCAAGGCTGGGGGCAGTAACATGCGCTTAAAGATAAAGGGGCTTAGCTGATGGCGACTTTTAGCTACACACTGCCAGTCGTTTCTGGGTCAGAGAACACATGGGGCGCTACGCTAAACGCCAACTGGACTGCTCTGGGTACATTTTTTGGGTCTCTCGATAGCAGCGAGCTGGCGATCCTAGATGGCGCACTAATCTCGACTGCTGAGCTAAATCTTCTGCAGGGTATGACGCCCCAGCTCGACGGCCTGACGGCCACCGCAGCCGAGCTAAACATTCTAGACGGTGCCACGATTACCACTGCGCAGCTTAACGCGATCTCGGGGCTGACAGCGACTGCGGCAGAGCTAAACATCATGGATGGTGTCACTGCGACGACATCTGAGCTCAACGCGCTGGCTGGTTTTACGGGGAGCGTAGGCTACAGAAACATCCCCGCTGTCGGAACAAAAACCTCCGGCTATACGCTGGCGACAGGAGATGTCGGCAAGTACGTCCAAGTTGGTACAGGTGGCGGCATCACAATCCCAAATGCAACTTTCAGCGAAGGTGACGTTGTCAGCATTTTCAACAACACCACAGGCAACATCACGATCACCTGCAGCATCACCACTGCGTATCTGGCTGGGGAGGACGCGGACAAGGCCACCTTGACGCTGGAGACGCGCGGTGTGGCTACTGTGCTGTTTATCAGCGGCACCGTCTGCGTGGTCTCTGGGAATGTATCATAATGTCTGGCATCCACCATATGCTGCTGCCTTCTTCCGGTGGGGCGCTTGGCGCTTTTACTAATGTCGGAACAGACCGTGCATCTTCTGGCGACGGAGACATCATATTCGCCTTGCAGCTAAATGTCGGGACACCTTCCCCAGACTATCCAGCACTTCCCGCTGGCTTCGTGAACCTCACCACCTTCGCTGTATATGGGTGGGGGCAGACTGCAGGCGGCGATTTTAACTATGCGTATGCCTCTGTCCGCGCGTCCTACGCGGTTTCATCCAGCGCTACGCGCGCTGCTTCTGTCGATGGGAACAGCAAGGTATTTCGCATTATAGGATCGCCAAATGGGGCAGGCGCAGACGCCCTAACCTTGAGCGGCAATGTGGGCAGCGGAACCGTTTCGCTGTCATCGTATAAAACTGCAGCCTGTTTAGTAGAAATTGGAGCGACGTATGAAAGCGAGGCTGGTAGCGGTTTTCCGGGTGCCGAATGGACGAACGGCAGCGTTGACAGCAGCACTGCGCGCAGCACATTTTCGGAAATAGATGGTAGCGTAGTTGGGGGAGGTGGTGAAGGCCAAAGCTACGGCGTCTATGACATAGAAATCAGTGTTTGGCCGAATAATTACCGTCCCGACGGTTCAGTCGCTCTTGCTAACGGGTCGGGTAGCCATGGTTTAGACTTCCAGCAATGGCGCATCATTAGCTTTGCATAGGTGAATAAATGCCGCTGATCCCTCTCGACATCCCACCCGGATTTGTCCGCAACGGCACTGACTTGCAGTCTTCCGGGCGCTGGCGGGACGGCAGCTTAGTGCGTTGGCGCGAGGGCAGCCTGCGCCCCATTGGCGGCTGGGCCGAGCGGATCGCCAGCATGTTTTCAGCAGCACCGCGCGGCATGCACGCGTGGCAGGATGTTAACGGCAGCCGCTGGCTTGCGGGCGGTACTTACAGCAGCCTAAAGGTGGCGACATCTGGCGGCACGGTGTACGACATCACCCCCAGCGGGCTGACTGCCGGTCTGGAGGACGCTGAGCTTGCGAGCGGCTATGGCAGCGGGTTTTACGGCACCGGTCTGTATGGCGTCGCCCCGCTTACGAGCGGGACGTACTCCGAGGCAACCACATGGTCTCTGGACAACTGGGGCGAAAACTTGGTTGCCTGCAGCTACGCAGACGGCACGCTATATGAGTGGGCGCTCAACACCGCCGCCGACGCGGTTGCGATTACTAACGCCCCGACAAACTGTCTCGGCCTAATGGTTACAGAGGAGCGCTTTTTGTTTGCTCTTGGGGCTGGCGGAAACCCCCGCAAGATCGCGTGGAGCGATCAGGAGGACAACACAACGTGGTCGCCCGCAGCCACTAATCAGGCCGGGGACTTTGAGCTTGCTACGGCGGGCCAGATTATGGCCGCCGTGCGGACGACTGGGCAGACCTTAATTCTAACCGACATCGACGCCCACCGAGCAACGTACCAAGGCCCTCCGTTTGTCTATGGCTTTGAGCGCGTAGGTCAGGCATGTGGACTGGTCGCTCGCAAGGCTGTTGCGTCTACTGACGCCGGGGTGTTCTGGATGGGCCAGAAGGGGTTTTACCGCTTTGATGGCTCCAGCGTGCGTGAGCTGCCGTGCAGCGTCTCCGACCATGTGTTTTTAGATATTCGGCTCGATCAGATCAGTAAATCGTGGGCAGTCACCAATGGGCAAAACGGCGAGGTCTGGTGGTTCTATGTCAGCGGCGATTCCTCGGACAGCGAGATCGACAGCTACGTTGCTTACGACTACAAGGAAGACCACTGGCTGATCGGCAAGCTCTCGAGGACAGCGGGGGTAGACCGAGGGGTGTTTCGCCAGCCGATCTACGCCTCCAGCGGGGGTAGCGCTTACAACCACGAAACGGGCTTTAATTACGACAGCCAAGAGGTCTATGCGGAAAGCGGTCCGGTGCGTCTTGGGGCGGGTGAGACCCTGTTCCACGCGCTTAAGCTGATCCCAGACGAGCTTACACAGGGCGGTGTCACGGCGTCCTTTAAGGCGCGGAACTATCCAAACACTAATGCCAACGCAGACAGCCTCGAGCGGGAGTACGGGCCGTTCTCCATGGCTAACCCGACCGACATTCGCTTCTCCGGCAGGCAGCTTCGCATGCGCGTGACGTCGAGCGGCTCCGGGGCGTGGCGCTGGGGCATTCCTAGTCTGGAACTTGTTGCGGCGGGGCGGCGATGACCGCGCCGCTAATCCCCCAGCCCATAGGGGACGACTGGAAGGCGTGGGGCGGGCGGCTGGTGCGGCACCTCGCCCGAGCGATGCCGCGCCTGCAGTTTAAGGTCGCCGACAGCAACCCATCAGAAAACGGCATCATCGCGTGGGATGACGTTAACGGCTACCCCGTAGTGTCGAAGGGCAATGAGTGGCGGCAGATCGTCTTGGAAGACGGCCATTACGCGGGCGCGGTAGCCGCAGACCAAACTGCTGCGGCAGCCGACACCGCCTACGCACTCACCTACAGCTCCAGCATCGCGGAGGGGGTTGCTAACGGCACTCCGGCGTCTCGAATTGTTTTTGAGGAGGCTGGCGAGTACATGGTGGCGTTCTCGGCGCAGATCGCTTCCACATCCAGCAGCACTGTCACCTTTTGGTTTTGGCCGCGCGTCAACGGCGTAGATGTCGCGGGGTCAACCATGAAAAACGCGCTTCATCAAAACGGCTCTGTGTTGGTGGTCAGCCGCTCCGCGATCTTTAATTTTAGCGCGGGAGACTACTTGGAGGCGATGTGGGCGGTGGACAGTACGTCTGGCTATCTAAACGCCTCGACAGCTACCGCCTTCGCTCCTGCAGCTCCCGCGTCCACAATTTCTATCACTCGGCTGCACGGATGATGGAGCGCTGGCGTAAGCATATTGATCGGGCGCTGGCACACTCCGGCGGCACCCATACGTTTGAGGACATCCGCGATAGTGTTATCCTCGGGCGCATGCAGCTATGGGAAAACTCCGACAGCATGGCAATCACTGAGATAATCGTGTATCCTCGCAAGAAGACGCTGCACATTTTTCTTGCCAGCGGTACGATGGATGGCGTGCAGGCCATGCTTGCGTCAGCGGAAGAGTGGGGTCGGCAGCAGGGCTGTGAGGCAGTCACGTTTGCGGGCCGTCGTGGCTGGCGCAGGGTTATGGATAAGCGGGGCTTTAAGGAGACCCTGACTGTAATGGAAAAGGGGCTTTAATATGGCAGGCGGCGGTAAGGGCGGTAGCCAGACTACTGAGGTCAAAATTCCACAGTGGCTTGAGAGCGCTGCGAAGCAAAATATCGCTCGCGCAGACGAGATCGCCACCTTGGGGTATGTCCCGAGGTTTGGCCCAGAGGTGGCCGCGTTTACACCCATGCAGGAAGCCGCGTTTGCCAATACTGGGCAGGCCGCGTTGTCGTTTGGTCTGCCGGGCGGTGGCATGACCGGCATGGAGGGCATGCCCGCAGCCTCTGAGTTCGACGGTGGCGTGCGCGGCTACAGCAGCGCGCCGCTGTACGATCAGGCGCTCTCGGAGCTGCAGCGCACCGCTCCCGGCCAGTACGATTTTATTCGCGGGATGTTTATGGACCCGGTTAGTGGGGCGGCCCCGCGCTCTCCCTTTGGGCGCTTAATCCAAGAAGCGCCTGCGTCACCAGCATCTATGCTGCCTACTTACCGAGATTACGGGAACGACAACAGCGACCCGTTTGCCGGTATTGGCGGGCGCGACAGCGACCGAGGGTTTTACAGCAACCTAAATGACGTGAGCGGCGACAGCAGGGTCAGCTTTGGCGACACCTACCTTGGCGACGTGCTCGGCTTTGACGGGTCGTTTGGTAACGACGGGCCGGGTATGCGGGATTCAATAACTGGGGGCCGCCGTAACTCTTACAGCGGCGGCGGGGGACGATAACATGGGCGGTACACTTTCAGGAAACACCACGCAGCCAGCCGTTAACACCACGCAGCCCAGCGCCTACGACATGTCTGCCAGCGCCTACCGAGGCGCTCTAGGAGCTACGGGAGCGGCGATGTCCGGGGAGGGCGTCCAGCGCGCCATGAACCCCTACATCAGAGAAGTCACGCAGCGCACGCTGGGCGACTTGGAGCGGCAGCGACAGATGCAGTCCATGACCACCGCCGCTCAGGCTCAAAAGGCCGGGGCGTTTGGGGGGTCGCGTCACGGCGTTGCCGACAGCCTCACGAATGAGGCCTTTGCTCGACAGGCTGCCGACACCGCAGCCAACCTCAACATGCAGGGCTACACCACCGCGCAGAGCGCGCTGATGCAGGGGGCCGCGCAGCTTGGGAGCCTCTCCAACCTCGGCTTTGGGTTCGGCCAGAAGATCGCGGAGCAGCAGAGCGGGCAAGGCGCGCTGCAGCAGGCGCTAATTCAGCAACTTATCAACGCCGCGCAGGCGCAGTACAGCGGCTTTACTGGCGCGCCTAACGCGGCGATTCAGCTACCCCTAGCGGCGGTTGGCGCTGGCAACATGGGCCAGCAGACCACCACAGCATCGAAGCAGCCGGGGCTGCTTGACTGGCTTGCAATAGCTGCGACGGCTTATAGCGGGCTGTAACTGATGGATTGGTCGTCATACGCTACCGGTGGAGCCGCAAGTCGGGCCGACAGCTTTACCGGGCTTGAGCCGGAGTTTGCCGCTAACGTATACCGGCTTTTGCAGGATGCCCACGCGGCGGGTTACCCTTTGCAAGTGACTTCTGCGTATCGCTCCCCAGAGTTGCAGGCGATCCTTTACGAAAACGCGCTCAAAAAGTATGGCAGTCCAAGTGCCGCTAGAAAGTGGGTGGCCCCTCCGGGGCGCTCGCAGCACAACTTTGGCCGGGCAGTAGACCTAGCTATTGATGGCAGTTTATTGCGCGACGCAAACAGTCCAGCCGCGCGCTGGCTTAGAGAGAATGCCGCAACCTATGGCGTGGCGCTCCCAATGTCTTGGGAGCCATGGCAGATTGAGCCTATTGGTGCGCGGTCAAAGCAGGGAGGTACACCAGTGGGCCTACGACTAACCGCCGCTCCGCAGGGTGGCGCAGGTGCGACACCTCAACCCGGTGCCGCGACACCTCAACCCGGTGCCGCGACACCTCAACCCGGTGCCGCGACACCTCAACCCGGTGCCGCGACACCTCCACCTGCCCCTCAGCGGGGCGGGCTGTTTGGTTTGTTCGGCCCCCAAGAGGGGGACTACCGGACAGCGGATGAGCGCCGCAGAGACCTGTTTGCCAACCTTGGCATAGGCTTGGCTGGGATGACGCTAAACCCTAACCAAGGGCTAATTCAGGCAGCGCAGAGCGGCATCGCCTCGCGCCGAGAGGCGGCTACGGGCCGCCGCGACTTGGAGCTAACCAAGCAGCAGCGCAACCGGACTGCGGAGTGGCTGCGCAGTCAGGGTCGAGACGATCTCGCCAATGCCGTACTGTCTGGCTCCGTTGGGGGGTCGGACGCCGTGAAGCTGGCCTACGACATGGCTAACCAGCGCGGGGTCGTGGTCGATGACAGGATCGTCGATCCAGTCACCGGCAAGGTGATCTACGAACCGCCCGCCAGAGCAACGCCGGAGCTGAGCAAGGACCAGCTCGCCGCTCTTAACACTATCCGCGACGATGTTCGCGTTGAGCTTTCGACTTTTGAGGTTGTCAAGCAGGGCTATAACAACATCCTCACATTTTACGACAACCCCGGCTCTACCAGCGACTACGCCTTGGCTGTCGCGTTTGCAAAGGTTCTTGATCCCGGATCGGTTGCGCGCGAGGGCGAGGTTGCGGCTGTACAGAATGCTGGGGCTAAGGTTCCAGCTCTGGGGCAGGCGTTAAAGAACGCGATTGACGGCACTGGCAGCTTGACGCCAAAGGTGCGGCAGGAGATCGCCGACTTGGCGACCGAGATTTACGCTGAACGCGCCGGTGCTGCGCGCGTTATTCTGGACAGCTACGGCACACTGGCTAAGCAGGCTGGAGTGCCCGCAGAGTTTATCTACGCAGGCCAAATTCCGGCTGTGCGCCCAGTTGTCCCGGTTGTAGCTCCACCGCCTCCACCCGGCGTAGACCCAGTCACATGGCCGGATGTGTGGGCTGGCATGAGCGCTGAGAAGCGCCGCCGTTTTGTTGAGGGAGGTCAGCCATGACGCCAGAGCAGCAGGCCATCTATGATGCGGCGAGGGTACGCACGCAGCAGGAGCAAGAGGAGCGAGCTGCCGTGCCGACGGAGCGCCTGCGCACCGTGGCGCAGGGCGCAACCCTTGGCTTTTCTGACGAGATTGAGGCACGCGTTCTGGCGCTCGCCACGGGCCGCCCATACCAAGAGGTGCTGGACGAGATTCGTGGGCGGCTGAAGGCGTACAAGCAGGCTCGCCCCGGCGAGGCGCTGGCCTACGAGCTGGGGGGCGCGATTGCCCCCGCGCTGATACCCGGCGGGCAGTCATCGCTGCTCCGCGCTGGCGGCAGGGCTGCCGCTGAGGGCGCTGCCTACGCCTTTGGTACGGGGGAGGGTGGGTTCACCGAGCGTGCCTCTCGCCTGCCTGAGGGCGCGCTGACCGGCGCTGCGGGAGGCGTTCTTGGCTACGGAGCTGTAAAGGGTGTCTCGCGCCTGCTCTCCGCAGCCAACCGAGCGGTGGGCCGACGCGGGGCCACGATTGTTAACCGGGAGGTGCAGCGCCTAGTGGAGCAGACTGGCCGCAGTCCTGACGAGATCGCGCAAGACATTATTGACGGCAAGCTACTCGCCGAAAACAAGACTATCCAAGCTGCCGTGCGCGCGCTTCGCACCGGTGGCGGTGAGGCATCTACGGTATTGCAGCAGGGTCTGGAGACCCGGCCAGCAGAAACCCGAGAGGCGCTCCTAGACGAGATGCGCAGCTACCTCGGGGGCGGTGGAGCCGGGTCTCAGGTGGCCCAGCGACGCGCCTCGGACGACATGACCGACGCCGCGATCCGGCAGGCGTATGAGGGAGTCAGGACCCCCATAGACCCCCCAGCGCCGCCAGAGCTTTTCAACGCCATGCGCGACGCCTTGGAGAGGGTCCCGACCGCCAATGAGACGCTATCCACGGCGCTGCGGGCGCGCACTAAGCAATCCCCGTTTTACACCATCCAGAGCGACGGCTCGGTCCAGTTTACGCGGACGCCAACCGTTATGGAGGCGGAGCAGGTGCGCCGCGCTCTGTCCGCCCGCGTCACCGCGCTGTACCGCGCTGGGGAGGGAGACGCCGCCGAGGCCGTGGCGGATGTTGAGCGCGCCCTGCGCTCGCAGATTGACAGCAGCTCCGCAGCGGTGAGAGACGCCCGCGCGCTGACTGCGGCCATTAAGGCGGAGCGCGATGCCTACAAGGCAGGTACCAAGACCTTCGCGGGTGACGTAAACGAGAAGATCGCTGACTTTGAGGAGCTGCGGGCTAGTAATCCAGCGGCGGTGGAGGCGTATCGCCAAGGTGCCATGCAGGCTATCGAGGCGCTCATGACCACGGGCAGCCGCTCCACCTTCGTGGCAAAACTCATGGACCCGTCCAGCAAGTACGGTGCCGTAGTGCGCGCGATCCTTCCAGAAGACGATCTGGCAGCCGTGCTGCGCAAGGCAGACATCGCTGAGGGGGCGCAGACAGCCGCTGGCAAAGTATTGATCGGTACGGGGTCGCAGACCGCAGAGGCCGCTCAGGAGGCGGCGCGCCAAGGCATGGGCATTGGCGCGGCTGACGTTATGGCTGTCGCTGGTGGCGACGCCACCGCTCTGTTGAGTATGGCTGGTCGCCTTGTGCGGGCAACAGCCCCTAAGCTAAACGATGCAGACCGCGCGGCAGTGGCGCGTATTCTGGTGTCGCGAGACCCCGATCTAGTGCGTCGCGCCCTGACCGACCGCACCGCCGCCGAGCAGCTCACGCAGCTCGCTGCGCAAGTTGCACGCTCCACCGGAACGCAAGCGGGGGTGCAGGCAGGTCAGGCGCTCACCGGCCCGCAGTAAGGACAGAACCATGGAACCAGAAGATCGCATCGAAGACGACGAGCTGCTCGACATCCTCGAGGACATGGGCGTCGAAATGCCGGAGCCTGACGAGGCCGAGGACGACCGAGGGCTGTCAGAAGACGAGGTCGAGGGCATCCTGTCAACTGCGGTGCAGGACGCCATCGACTTCATCGAAAGCGAGCTGGCTGACGACCGCATCCGGGCGCAGCGCTACTTCGACGGCGAGTGCGACCTCGAGTATGAGGCGGGTCGCAGCAAGGTAGTCTCCACGAAAACTCGAGACACCGTGCGGGCCATCAAGCCCAGTCTGATGCGCGTGTTCCTGTCTAGCACTAAGCCGGTCGAGTACATCCCAACCGGTCCCGAAGACGTCATGATCGCGCAGCAGGCGACCGATTACGCCCACTGGCTGTTCCAGCAGTGCAACGGCTACCGGGTGCTGTCAGACGTTTTCCAAGACGCTCTGGTTAAGCGCATGGGTATTGCTAAGGCGTACTATGAGACCACTGACCGGGCGGAGATTTACACCTACACCGGCCTCAACGACCTGCAGTACCAAGCGCTGATCGTGGACCCAGACATCGAGATCCTCGAGCACAGCGTTACCGAGAGCATGACTGCTGTCTCCACACCAGACGGTCAGCAAGTCGATCAGGCTGAGGCATCGCACGACTTGAAGATCGCCCGCACGGTGACCTCTGGGAAGATCGTCATCGACAGCATTCCACCGGAAGAGTTTTTCTTCGACCGCAACGCCCGGTCCCTGCACGACAGCTACATCTGCGGGCAGCGGACCGATATGCGCGTCGGCGATCTCGTGGCGATGGGCTTTGACTTTGACGAGGTGTCGCAGCTCGACAGCTCCACCGACTCCGATACCGTAGTCGAGCAAGAGGAGGAGGCCCGCCGAGGCTACAGCCTCAACGTCGATGACGACGAGGACGCCACCGACCCAAGCATGAAAAAGGTCATGGTGACCGAGGCGTACATGCGGATCGACGTCGATGGCACGGGCGTTCCCACGCTGCAGCGAGCGATCCTCGGGGGCAGCGCCTACAAGTTGCTCAGCGTTGAGCCTGTGGATGAGCTGCCATACGCGGTCTTTGAGATCGACCCGGAGCCACACACAATGGTCGGGCGGTCAGTCGCCGATCTAACCATGAACGATCAGGACGCGGCCACGGCGATCCTGCGGGGCATCCTCGACAACGTCCAGATGACAAACAACCCGCGCCTCGCCATGCTGGACGGCGCGGTCAATCCTGACGATGTCCTGAACAACGAGATCGGGGCCATCGTGCGGATGACGCAGCTCGGCGCTGTGCAGCCCCTAGAGGTGCCGTTCACTGCGGGCCAGACCTTGGCTGCGATGCAATACATCGACGGCATGGTGGAGCAAAAAACGGGCGTCACTCGTGCGTCTATGGGCCTAGACCCAGACGCCCTGCAGTCCACAACCAAGTCGGCGGTTGCGGCTACGGTGCAGGCTGCCGCAGGACAGATCGAGGTCATGGCGCGCAACCTCGCCGAGGGCGGTATGCGCCAGCTCTTTGGGGTGCTGCTCCGGCTGATCGTCAAGCACGCTCCCGGTGAGCAGATGATGCGGCTGAACAACATGTATCAGCCCGTCGATCCCAGAGTGTGGAACACGTCGATGGACGTGGGGGTCAACATTGGCTTGGGCACTGGGCGCGAGGAGGAGAAGGCCGCAGCGTATCGCGAGATATTGGCGCTGCAGATGCAGATATGGCAGAGCTACGGGCCGAGTAACGGCGTCGTAAGCCTGACCGGTATCCGCAACACCCTGTCCGACATGGCTGCCAGCGCTGGCATTCGCAACACCGAGCGCTACTTCGCGCCAATGAACCCGCAGATTGAGCAGCAGCTCATGATGCAGGCGCAGCAGGCTGCCCAGCAGGCGCAGCAGGGCCAGCAGCAGGGCGATCCCAACGCCGCCTTCATGCAGGCAGAGATGATGAAGACACAGGCCAAGCAGCAAAGCGACGCCATGCGGATGCAGCTTGACGCGCAGAAGGCCGCAGCGGCGCACCAGCTAAAGGTCACCGAGTTTATGGCAGACGACGACCGCAAGCGTGATCAGATGGCGCAGGAGCTTGCTCTCAAGAACGCGGAGCTGCTGGGCAAGTACGGCCTGCAGGCCAACGAGCAGATGATCCGCGCTGAGCAGGAGCGGCAGCGCAACATGGGAGGTCCGCAGTGACCCCAGAGCAGCGTAAGCAGGCCGCCGAGCGGCTGCTGAATGACCCGACTTTGCGTGAGGCGCTTGATGTGTTAAAAAATGCACAGGTGGCGGTGTTTACCGGCACCTCGCACAGCGACGCTGATGTGATGGAAGCGCGCCGGATGGTCCGGGCGCTTGGCGACTTAGAGACCCAGCTCGAGCGGTTCATACTGGACGGCAGGCTGGCTGAGCGCCGAAAGTGAGGAGCGGCACCGTGGAAGCCACGACTGCACCACAGATTGACGGCAACGATTTTGACGCCGTCGCAGACAACCTGATCCTTGATCGGGTGGACAGCTCGCTGGAAAACCCCAGCGAGGGGATGGAGGCCGACGCTGAGGAGCAGGCAGACATCGAAGACGCGGAGGTCATCGACGAAGACGATGATCGTGCCGCCCAGACGGATGACGACGACGCAGAGGACGATACGGACCTCGATGAGGAGCCAGAGCAGCTCTACACCGTAAAGGTTTACGGTGAGGAGCGGCAGGTAACCCTCGACGAGCTACGCCGTGGTTACTCGGGTCAGCAGGCCATCCAGCAGAACCTGCAGCAGGTTGCCTCGGCCAAGAAAGAGGTCGAGCAAGTCTATGCAGCTCTGCAAGCCGAGACGCAGGCAGTGCAGCAGCTCCGCCAGCAGCTTGAGAGCGGTACTATCGCCGCGCCCCCGACGCCGCCCAACGACGAGATGTTCAAGGATGATCCCATTGGCTACATGGAAGCCAAGATCGCCTACGACCGTCAAGTCAGGGAGTGGCAGCAAACGCAGCAGCAGTTTCAGGCGCTCGATGAGCGCCAGCGGCAGGTCCAGCAGCAGGCGCTGCAGGCTCACCTGCAGCAGGAAATGCAGGTGCTGCAGCAGACAATCCCTGAGTTCACCGACCCCAAGCGGGCGGCGACTATCAAGGAGCGTCTGGTGCAGACGGGTTTGGCCTACGGCTTTGACGCCGCAGCGCTCGACCAGATCACGGACGCGAAAACCGTTCGTGTGCTGTATGACGCGATGAAGTATCGCGAAATGATGGGCGCAAAGGACGAGGCACAGCGGAGGGTGGATAAGGCCCGACCCGCCGTCAAGTCTGGCGCAAAGAAACCGGCCAAGAGCAGCAAGGTGAAGCAGCGGCAGCAGGCCGCCTCTCGGATGCGACAAACCGGTAGCGTCGATGACGTTGCCAATTTCCTGCTGAGCTAAAGGACTGATCAAATGGCAGTAAATGCAAACACCAACGAGACGTATGATGTCTCGACTATTCGCGAGGACCTCCAAGACGCGCTGATCTCGATCTCGCCGACAGAGACCCCCTTCATGTCGTCTATTGGCCGCCGCAGCGCGTCCAACACCTACTTTGAGTGGCCGGTCGTCGAGCTGGCTGCCGCGTCAAACAGCAACCGCGTTGCTGAAGGCGAGGCGGCACCGGGTAACGACGCACCCACCAACGCCCTGCGGATGGCGAACTACACCCAGATTTCCGACAAGGTTGTCGAGGTGTCGGACACCAACGAGGCTGTGAACGGTGCGGGCGACGCCCAGCGCAAGGCCAAGCAGATCGCGTATAAGCTCAAGGAGCTGAAACGCGACATGGAGACCATGCTGGTCGGTGATAACAACGCTGCTGTCGCAGGCTCCTCCGGCACCGCACGCGAAACCGCGTCGCTGTCTGCGTTCCTGAAGACCAATGTGGATCGCGGCACCGGCGGTGCCAACGGCACGCTGTCTGGATCGACTGAGGGCTACCCCAACGCAGCCGCCACTGACGGCACGCTGCGGGCGCTCACCGAGGACATGCTGAAGGGCGTGATCGCGTCGTGCTGGGACGAGGGCGCGGAGCCGACCATCGTTCTGTGTGGCTCCGGCGTGAAGCAGAAGATCAGCTCGACCTTTACGGGAGCGGCCACCCGCTACCGCGACATCAGCGACAAAAAAGTGGTCGCGGCGATTGACCTGTACGTCTCCGATTTCGGTGAGCTGCAGATCGTCCCGACGCGCTTCATCCGCTCGCGCGATGTCTTTGTCCTCGATCCGAGCTACGCCCGCGTGGCGTACCTCCAGCAGACCAAGCAGAAGCCTCTGGCGCGCACTGGTCACGCTGACCGCACGCTGATCAGCGTCGAGTACGGCCTGCAGGTGGACACCGAGAAGGGCCACGGCGTCATCGCCGACATTAACCCGTCGCTCTGATGACACCAACGGAGGGGCGGCACCGCCCGCCTCTCCACCCCCCTTACAGGAGACTATAGGCATGAAGATTCGACTAATTGACAGCCGTGGCGTCTGGCTCGATGGCGCGCCGCAGGTAGAGGGCTACGAGACCACCGTAGACGAGGACACCGCGCAGGCGCTCATTGACGCAGGCATGGCGAAGCAGGTGCACACCCGAGCAAAGCGCAAGGCGGATGATGCAGACGCCGAGTGAGCAATACGGCTTTGACCCTGACGGCAAGCTCGTCATCCGACGCACGCAGGATGTTGAGAGTCTGATCGCTCTCAACAAACACGAGGCCGATACGGCCCCGTCGATGCACGGCGATGCCGCTGTGCGCAAGCTAGGCTCGATCCCCTTTGTGATCGCCGAGGAGTGGAGCCGTGAGTGCGGCGCTGCTATCGGCAGCAAGGAGTTCGCCCTGTATTGCAAGAAGAAACTCATGGACGGCGATTTCGCCGCCTTTCGCATTAAGGACGCCTAGCCGGAGACTCGCAACGTGACCGAGAACTTACTTAAATTTTGGCCGGTGGCGCTGGCCTTCGTCGGCTTCTTGGTCTGGCTCATTCGACTGGAGGCGCGGAGCGTGGAGAACACCAAAGAAATCAAAAGGCTTTGGCATCAGCGCAAGGAAGACATGGACCTTGCAAAAGCGGCGCGTGATGACACCAACGCGATGCTTGCCGAGATACGCGACGACATCAAAGCGTTGATCGCGAAAGTGGGGTCGAAGTGAGACGCTACAGCAAGCGCAGCCTGAGCAATCTCAAGGGCATTCATCCCGACCTGCGGCGGGTGATTGACCGCGCCCTACAGGACAGCCCGCTCGACTTCATCGTGATTGAGGGGCTGCGGACCATGCAGCGGCAGCGCGAACTGTATGCGTCTGGTGCGTCCCAAACGATGAACAGCCGCCACCTGACCGGACACGCGGTTGACCTCCTACCCATTGGCAAAAATGGCGCGGCGTTTGACTGGCCGCTCTATGACAAGCTGGGGCCAGAGGTGAAGGCTGCGGCGGATGCCGAGGGCGTTAAAATAACATGGGGCGGGGATTGGACGAAGTTTCGAGACGGCCCGCATTTCCAGCTAGAATGGGACGCCTACCCGCCAGAGGAATG
>Ga0070746_10000896_pt1 | contig 17931 bp, 9 predicted proteins | sample VirMetDEL_Mar_21_FD_77016 | JGI IMG/M metagenome (GOLD analysis project Ga0070746, IMG submission 77016) | Aqueous microbial communities from the Delaware River and Bay under freshwater to marine salinity gradient to study organic matter... | ecosystem: Environmental > Aquatic > Marine > Coastal...
AAATCATAGTAGTATACACCAGGAGAAATGTCTTTTGTAATATTATTTCCAAGAGCCATCTTTATAACACCTCCAGATGCATTTGTAACTGTACAGGTAAAAGTAGCCGTTACATCGGTGGCTGATTTTGTTGAGCGCAGCTGTGCACGGGCAGAGTAGCCCGTTAAATCTTTAGCAGATCCATTTTCCTTTACAGTAAGCTGAATCGCATAATCGGATCCTTGGTCAATGAATAAGTTATAAGTACCTGCGCTCATTTAAATCTCTCCATGATGAAATTATAACAAAGGGGACATTTTATGTCAAGTTTTATTTTTTTGGTGGTTATGATAGCTTTCCTAGTTTAACTCTTAAAGTGTTACCGTCATAGATATAAATTGCATTGGCACTTCCCGAAGTATCTAATATAATTGCATTTTGAACAACAGTATGACTACTATCTGCATTGTCAAAAAGAACGCCAGATGTGCCAAGAGTAATCTTTCCTGCTTGTATAACTGTAGAGGAGAGACCTATAAAATCTAGATTTGCTTCATTTTTAGTCGCTAAATCACCAAGACCTGTAATGTAGCCCGAAGGGTTAGCAGCGTTAATGCTATCCAAAGTAGCCAAATCTCCAAATGCAGTAGTTGCAGCTATTCCCGAGGCTAATTGTGTTAAATTACTATAACTGTTTCCAGTACCACCACTTGTAGTCGGTAGAGTTCCTGATATATCATTTACTAAATCAACAGTGTCTTGACTTGCTAAGCTTCCTAAATCTTGAGTAAGAGATAATCCTGCACTACTTAATTGTGCTGTAGAAATACTCGAACCAGTCACACCTGCAACAGAAGTAACCGGAGTAAAAGCTAGCTTATTGGCAATAATTGTATTTGTTCGAATTAAGCCACCATCAATAGTGGTAGTATTACTTGTACCTGTAGTTGCTCCATTATCATTAATCCATTCTATAGGATTAAATCCATCAATATTATTTGCACTTGAAAAAGTTACTAATCCAGTAAACCCAATTCCTTGTATTGCTCCAGAGCCTGCAGAAGGGCTAGAATTTTTAGTAACGCTTGGGTATCCGTTATTATATGTTCCACTTTCTGTTGCCGTGAATGTAAAATACCAATACTTATTCGTATTTCCAGCAACAAAAGTAGGAGTATTAGTACTCCAAGCAGAATTACTGCTCGACACTGATCCATTAGTAAAATTTGGAGTAAAAGTACTTAATGCAGGAATGGTCGGTGCAGAAGTAGAGCTACTTTGATAATAAATATATGCAAAAACAGATCGAGGTCCGGGGTCTCCTTGTTCTCCTACCCCATCTGTTTTTTGAGCATACACAGCTGCAGAAGACCAAGTAATTGAAGCTGAAGTTTCTTTTGGCCCTCCGGAAGCTGTACCTACAATTACATATACAGTATCTCCATCGTCTATTAAACTAGGAGGAGATGTAGACCAACTTGTAGGAGGAGTCAATGTACTAGTGGTAAAGTTATAAGACCCCCCAGACGCCCCAGCACTAGAATTCTTTCTATATGCGGCAACTTCGGCCACTGCTGTGCCTTCTACTTGATAAGGAGTTTGCCAAGTATAGTTAGTTGCTGCTCCCGCTTTTGTACCTACAGAAGCCCACAATAAAGCTGTACCAGTTGCCCCCGCTACCGATGTTGACCACCCGCTAGGAGTTCCCGAAGAAGCGGCGGGAGTGCTTGGTGCACTAGCACTTCGTATAAATATTACATCTATACTGTCCCCACTTGGGCCTGTAATACTAGCTCCCTGCTCTCCAGCTTCTGCTTTCGAAAAAGTTTGAACTTTACTTGCTGTAAAGGAGTCTCCCCCTGCAGTTTTTCCAGAAATTGAAAATGTTATAGTAGCAGAATTAGTTGCATCTGCCATACCGCTAGCAGCTGCGAATCGCGCATCAGTACCTAAATCTGTAATCCCCCCAGCTGTAATTCCTGAAGCAGATACAGTAACTGTCCAAGTGCCATTAGATGTTCCAGATCCATCGTAAGAAAGTTTTGTGGCTCCTTCATATACTGCAATATCTGTTCCGGAGCCTGTATAGGTCGATACAGCTCCATCTGAATCGGCAGTAAATGTATGATTATCATTTGATAAACTTACAGTAATTGCATCTGCACCTGTTGCTCCATCTTGTAGAAGTTCTATAGTTTCTGAATCAGTATATGTAACACTATCAACAGTAGTACTAGCTGTTACTGTAACTGAAGTATTTGATCCAAAATTTTCTTTGCTTAAAGCCCTTGTGCTTCCACTACCTGTAAGTGTAACAGTAGGACTAGAGCTAAAATTAATGGTTGGCGAGGATCCTAAGTTTTGAGCATTTGCAGTAAAGGTTATACTACTTGGAGTAATAGTATTATCTGTTGCCTTTTTAAATATTTGTGCATTTGATGTTAAGAAAAGCGCTTTTGCATCAACTCCGGGGTCTCCATTGGATCCAGCACCTGCTTTTGATAAAGTTTTAACTTTACTTGCAGTGAACGCTGTACCATCTGCAACTTTACCCGAAATGCTATAAGTAACTGTCCCTGTATTAGAACTAAATGCAGTTATTGCCCCATGTTGTGCATCATAGGGGGAAGTTGATCCTAGGCTTGAAAAAGTAGACGGAGAAGTAACATTTGAAGAATCTGTTCTTGATACCGTCCAAGTTCCAGCAGTATTTCCTGAGCCATCATACGAAAGTCTTGTGGCCCCCTCATATACAGATATATCAGTGCCTGACCCTGAAAAATCGCTGGATGAAATAGCTCCGTCGTTGTCAGCAGTAAATGTATGATTATCATTTGATAAACTTACAGTGACTGCGCCAGGCCCTGTTTCCCCATCTCGAAGGAGTTCTATACTTTCAGAGTCAGTATAATAAGTACCACTATTTGCAGGGAACTCAACCGAAGCAGTTATTGTAACCGAAGTAGTATTGCTTCCAAAGTTACTTGTTGTTAATTTTTTTGCATCGGAATTTCCACTAATAGTATTAAGAGTTATACTGTTATTATTTTGATCTACAGCACTAAAACTAATACTCTGGGAAGTAGGAATATTCAGTCTATTAGCTGTTATCGTAATACCATTAGAAGGGCTTAAATTATTATCAACGTCTTTTACAAAAACTTGATGATCTGTGGTAAGAAATAAACCTAATGCCGCGGCACCTTTTCTTGATTTACTTAAACTTTGTGTAGTTCTTAAGTCTACCGCAGTACCAGAACGAGTACCCACTCGTAGTGTCCAAGTAATTGTTTCGTTGTCTTCACCGTATCCAATATTGCTATTTACAGCTACTTCGCCAATTGTTATAATATCATTACTTTCTGTAATATTTCCTGCAGAAAACTCACTTGTACTTGAAGTAACACTTTGAACATACCACTCACCTTCCGATAAAGTCCCTGAAAAACCTCCGGAAGAAACTCCAGTACCCCCAACATAAGTTCCTCTAGTTCCTCCTAGTAGAACTTCTATCGTAGTACCCGAATTCGGAATAGTGCTAGTTGTAATTTCTCCGTTTTCATCCGTTGCATAAGCATGAGAAGCATTAGAGTTTGATATTGCAACGCCCCCTTCACCTTTTTGAAGGTAAAGGATAGAAATACTATCAGTTGCTGAAATAGTAGGAGTAGTAGTTCCACCATAAGCATTCGGAGCATCAGGATTTTCAGCTACACGAACTTCTAAGACTTTACTAGTATAGCTAGGTTTTGCAGTTGGAACATTTATATACGTTGCATAAACTAATCCATCTTGCGAAGTACCAGCTGTCCAACTCGAAAAAGTACTAGAAGGATAATTGGTATTATCTATATTAATTTGAAATATAGGATCCGTGAAATTTCTAGAAGTAGAGGTAATTGTAAGTTGGGTATCCTCTCCTGAAGTTGTTTCAAATGAAGGATTTGCCCCATCCTCATCATATACAATAGTATAATCTTCTGCAGATAATTCTACAGTTCTTCCTTGCGTTCCTGCAGCTCCATCTTTTATTCGTATTATGTCGCCTGTGCCAAAGGCATTAATACCTACATTATTTTTTTCTCTTACTTCTGCTTTTATTATTATAGGAGTTCCAACATACTCAGTACTATTTACTGTACTTGAGTAAGCTACACTGCTGTCGCTATTGATTGTGAATTCTTTTGTAAATCCTCCTGTCTCGTCCGGATCTGAAAAGTTGTCAGATATAGTTGCATCTAAAACGGTAGAATCTACTTCTGTTCCATCAGGAAAAGTAAAAGAAACTAGCCTAAATTGAGGATTACTAAATCCTAAAGCCGTTACTGTAGCAGTTAAAGAAGTAAAGGTAGTTGTTTGACTGATAGTGGCATCAGACTCTGTATCATATTGAATTGCTTCTATACTTGGTGTTACTACAACTGATTTACCTGCGAGAATATTTGGTTCAAGAGTAATAAATGATTCAACTAAATAACCATTTATATCATCAGTTTCATTATAAGTGCTCCAACGAACTCTTCCAAAAACTGCATCATCTTTAAAATCAGGGCGATACGTCTGTCGGTACCCCGTTGTTGAAGTAATAGCTGTTTCAAAACTTCTATCAAGAATTGCTTGGGTATTTGAAACAACGGCAACAACTTTTGCGGCACGAACCCCAATTCGTCGAAATACTCCGCCTTCATCCCAGGTTTTACTTATATCACTATTAGTTACGGCTTCAGTTCTTTCTGCGTCTTTGAATAACTGAATAGTTGAATCACCGCTTTCTACCGTTACATAGTACTCTTTGTTATTAAAATCTGTGCCAGATCCAGTAAAAGTTGCATTTTCGAGTCTAATTTTATCGCCGGTATTTATTAAACTGCCAGTTATAGTAGTTGCACTTGCAGCTATAGATAGTTTATAGTACGAAGAAGATGAAGATACAGAATTTATACTAAGAGCTTGTAAATTACCTACATTTTCAAATGCAATTATATCTCTAGGCTTTAAATTCGAGTTGAAGTTTGTTCCTGTAATTTTTGTAGAATTAGCAGGTACATTTACTGTGCCTAAAGAACTCCAGTTTATTTGAGAAGAACCTCTCCACCCTCCGATACCTATTTTTCTATAAAAAGGAAGATTTGATAAGGTGTCAGTATCCCAATAGGCTAAACCAGTTCCTCCATCGAGAAGAAGCCAGTACCACTCTGTCTCTCTTCGATTCTCGCTCGAACCTAATCCTCCTACATCTACAAGAGCTAGACTAGATGCAGAAGACTCGTCCGTTAAAGCATGAGCTTTTGAAAATCCTGAAGAAGTTAATTCTAAAAATCTAACAGCTTCTGTATTAGTACTGTTTGCATCATAAGAATATCTGATCTGAGAATTTGCGTATATTCCTTTTGGCAATCCCCCTACTATTCTTTCAACATTGGTTCCATATTGATCATTTACTTCATACTGTGTAGACACAAAGTCAGAATAATTCTGCTTACGGGAAACCGCTCGTACCCTAAATGTATATAGTCCATCTTCTAAATTTTCAAATCTGTAAGATAGACGACTTGTTACAATTGGAGACTCTATATGAGGGACATTATGATATAACTCATATTTATCAATAAATGAATAATTTCTATCTTGTACAGTATCTAGTATGTCTAGAAAAGTTTCCTGAGGGGTTCCCCATGTTACTATTATTTCTTCTCCGGGCTTTGAAGAATCACTATCTATTGCCACATAAATATTATCAGGTGCTGGAACTTCTTCGTCGGGGTCTTCAATAGTTGGAAATACATTCGAAGGAGTAACACCCAGTGCATAGTCTTTGTCAACCGCATCATATTTTTCTATATAGTATTCTACTGCCGTAATTGAGTAAGTATTTTTGCTATCTTCCTGTGCAATACTCAATACTCTATACTCTTTCTTTGAACCGAGTATATTTTGATCATTTGCATCTAGAGCCTGAAGAACCCATAAACTTCCTAATGCAGGAGCATCCCCAGAATAATTTGTTCTTTCAATCTCAGGAATAGAAGAATCTACTGTTGTATCAATTGTGGCTACAGAAACATCTCCGGTATTATCAAGAGTTACAACTTTTGTAAGTACATAAGTATAAGGTTTCCATTCTGTTTGGAGAGTAGTGCCTGTGGAATTTAGAAAAGCATTACTTGCATCTGCCTCAGTAGTAATGTAATCTAATTCATATGTGTCTGAATCTGAGTCATACAAATATACTTGTCCGATAATTCTATCGCCCTTATTGTATGTTTCTCCGTCTATAGTTACAGGATTTAAGCCCGTATAAAAAGCTGCATAGCTATCTACAATTGTACTAAACTTATGTTTGGAGGCATTTGCAACATTTGAAAGTTTTCTATCCAGAGTCACTGAAGAAGCAGTTGCAGAAGTAGTACTACTTGTTAGACCGCTATAGTCTACACCATATCTATCTCTATCTTGTACATTAATAATATCGCCCGGACGAATAAAAGCACCCTGCAGGCCGGTTTTAAAGCTTACAACTTCCTTCTGATTTTGAGCAGTCCATAGCTTCCATCTACCGTATCTTAATGCTTGGCCTTCTGAAGTTGCTCCCATCGCAACAGAGTTTTGAGAAATTATGCGACCTGCTTTAACAATTGCTTCTCTATCTTCTACAATAAGAGGTACGGGCTCATAGTTTGCACTAGGGTCATTCCAAGTAACTACTACTTGGTTGACTCGAGTTTTCCTGCCTGTACTTTCGTAATTAAAAACTCCATCTACAACGTTTGCTTTTGAGAAGTTATAGATAGGTTCCGAAGGAACATCTTGCACAGCAGTAAGTTTACCATCAAGCCAATAAAGCATTCCAGTAAAAATAGTTGCCATATCCTTAAGCACTTTATATACTTCTGTAGCTTTTGCTAAGTATAAATTTGCTCTAAACCTCGGTTCTGTGCCACCATTGCCATCATCTACAAGCTCGTCACAATATTTCGCAATTCTATACAATGCGAATTTATTTATAAAGCCTGGTTCTATCCATTCTCCTGCCCCATAGCGATTGTTTGTTACAATATCATAAAATACCCAAGCAGGATTATCTGTATAATATAATAAAGGAACACTAGTATTATTATCTAGTTGTTCGCTTTTAAACTCACCATTCCAATAATCTTCATAAACTGCTACCCCATCGTCTGTATACTCTCGAGGAGTATAAGAGGTAGGAATTTGTACCTTTAAACCTTGAAGAAGATAGCTTCGACTTGGAAGACTATCATAAGTTTTTGAAGAGAAAGAAACCGCAGCATGAGCAGTATAAGGATAGCTAAACTTATCTTTTATTGTTGCACTAAGATTTGCTCCCCCAATTGAAGATTGAGCCTGTACAGTAAATTTACCTCGGTCAGTTTCTCCCCCGGTTCCACCATTAGCACGTACTGGAAGTCCTCCTGAATCGCGGGTTAGCCTAACTATAGTAATTCTAAAGTCATCAAAAGGTTTAAATCTATCCAATCCAATTATGTGATCAAAAGAAACAGGAGCAGTAGTTTGATCAGTATGAACTACTTCACCCCCATGATTAGAAAATAAAGTTATATGATCATTCCAGTTCGATTCCCCAGGTTTTTTAAGTTCTAACAGGAAAACATAAATTGCACTTGCGGAAGATTTATCTCCATTTTCATTATTATGAGTTATAAGTGCAGAATAGTTTATTCGCACATTTAACTCGCTTACCTGTTGTGCTTGAGAGCTACTTAAACCGAATCCAATACCTCCCGCCGGAGAGCCACTAGGAATTACTAAAGCCGCATTTCCTACATCTGTTGGAAAAGATTGATTTTCTGGATAACCGCTTGTATTATATAAAGTTAAGCCATAAGTACTACTTGCATCTGTAGACTGCTGTAAACTTCTCGCATTTCCAGCACCTGTTATAGTAACTCCGCCAGATAAACTATTTACTTGTTGAATAGGAGCTTGATTTAATGTACCTTTTCTAAATTGAAGAGTTGATCCGTCAAATTTAGAAATGTTATTTACTAATCCAGTAGTAGTGCTTTCTGTTGCAGGAGCATCTGAAAAGAAAAAGTCAACATCTGTTAAGTTGCTTGTATGAAAGGCGCTGTCTATTGTAAAAGTATCAGAATCTGTACGTCCTGTTACCTCTACTGCTTTAATTAAAGTAATTGTCCAGCCCGTACTTGTAATTAGCTGATTACTTATATTTCGAGAAGAAACATAAAGAGTAACAGTTGTTCCAGAAGTATATTTAGCATCTGCATAAAAAGATACTCCGTTACTACTTTTTACTTTTACATAAGATAAGTTATCTGTAAGAGTATTAAAATCAGAGTCGATTCCTGTGCCCGAAAGAGATAGATAATTTTCATTTACTCCATAGAAACTAATAGGTGAACGAGTCAAATTACATCCTGTAATAGACTCTACTTCGATATGGGCAAATTTTCCAATGTCTTTATCAGTTAAAGTAACGCCGGAAACATTTATAGATGTAGCATTTGCAGTATAACTCAGCGTAGGCTGCTTAAAAGCACTTGTTTGCTCTTGATTAAACGTACCAACTAGACTGGAGTTTTCAAATGGCACATCATTAATATAAACGGAATTTTTACCATTTACAAGTCCATGAATCGGTCCTTCACAAAGTAAGTCTACAAGTCCTATATATTGTTTTGAAGATCCTCCAGCCATTATGGACCCCACACAGGTATATCAGTACGACGAAGTTTACCCCAATCAAAATCAGGAAGTGTATCAGGAGCACCTCCAGGGCCTCCCCCTCCACCTTCTCCTCCGTCCATGGGAGGGATCACTGAATTTTGACCAGTTTGAACATAATCTATAAACTGTCTTTCCGCATTTTTTATTTCGAAAGAAATAGGGCGGCCAGGAATTCTAAGCTTTCCATAAAGTATTGGTACAGGGTCTCCTTCTATTATATTTTGAGATGAACCCTGAAATAGATAACTTTCATCTTGTTGTGTATCTACAGAAGGATCGGGGGCCATCAGTTCTTGAATACCTGTTATGGCTAAATTAATTGCAAGACTTGCTGCAATAGTTCCCCAAGTTGTTAAACCTGCTATAGACCCAGAGGCTGATAAAGTGAAAAAAGTTTCTCTAAGTCCAGGTGTTAGCATTATTGCTACTATAGCAATTGCCGCAAGTATTTTACCAAAGCCACCTTTGGATCCTGCAGGTACAGATTGTATTGTAAAAGAGCCTTTAGGATAATGCAATAATAATTTTTCTTCTTGATTTAGAGGTTCGTCATCCACAGAACAAATAAAGCCAATTCCTTTTTCATGACACTCTATTAGATATTGTCGAAACTCTGGGCAATTTAGCTCTAAGCATTGTAATGCTTCTCTAAAAGAAGAAACATTCATTTCAAATTCATGTCCAAATTTATCCGCAATTTCGCCTTCTAAATATATTTTACGCAGCATATCTATAAATTCCTACTAAATGCTCTGCCCAGAAAGGATATAAGTTTTCTCTGCAAGACAATCTGTTTTCTGCATGATGAAAGAATACATCGTTTCCCAGGTAGACTCCACAATGGTTTGCTACCTTTCCTCGTACTTTAAAAATAAGTACATCGTTTTTTTCTAAAGTATTCACTTTTTTATGGTTCCAATTTAGTATATTTTCTTCTGTAAAATAGTCTAAGTTATTTTTTTGCCACCAATTATCTTCGAATGGCTCTCTTGCAGGAATATTTATTCCTTCTTTTGCAAGCCAATCTCGAAGTGCTTCGAAACAATCTTTTACCCCAAATTCGTACTCTCTACCAATTAAAGGATATGCTGCTTTTTTAGGCTCTAGAATATTTAGTTCCATTTCTGGATAACTAAAGATATAGTAAGGTATTCCTAGAGCATTACAACAGTCAATATCATGTTGAGAAGCTTCATTTGATGCGTCGGGGTGGCTATGCACAATTGCGAATATATCGGCTCTTTTCTTTATATCTAGGTACTCTTTATAGGAAAAAATAAAACTTTCGTTATTCTTTGCAATATTTGAACAAGGAAACCACTCTTTTTTTCCTTTTACAATTCCGATTATACCACAACCTTCTCGAGGATACTCTTTCTCAAAATGCGCTTGTATTCTATCAATCACTTACTTAAACTTCTTCGATCCTGGGAAGCCTCCAAAAGGTAAAGGTACTTCTGTATTTAAAGTATTATCTGAATTATTTCCTTGAAAACGAATTTTACAAGAATTCATTGTTTTTCCACATAAATCAATTCGTTTCCAATACTGTCTATTCGTTTCAGGGTTTTTTCCATAGTTATCAAAAAGTGCTTCCCATATTTGAACTCTACTTGTGCTCACATCCGTTGTTTTGACTATATCTCCCGCGGAGTAGCCATTCGGACTATTATACGTGGAGCTCCAAGCATTTATAGTTCCTGTTATTTCTGTGTCATCTTTTCGAAAAAATCTATGCTGCTCACTCTCTTTGTACCTCCAAGTACAACCTCCTCCAAAGCCTAAATCCCTTCCCTGATATTGCCAAGGGCAGTATTGGCCAATTACTTGTCTTGCCGGGATTGTTACTCTTTCTAAATCCATTGGAGAAGCCAGCTCAAATGTTACAAAGATATTATTTTCAGAAGAAATTCTATCTATATAGTAAGTCTGAGTAGGCAATTCATTAGGAGTAGCTGCGTCTGTATTACAATCAGATAAAAAAGCTTGTCTATAGACTACACGAGTTCCAATTAAATCATCGTTTCTTTCAAAAGGAAGATTTAAGCTTCCATCATTTCGTATACTTTGCAAAACAGTCTCGCTACTGTCTCGAGTTTTTGTAAGTACGGGGATATTTGCAACAGTTAAAGTAGGTCTTGCAATGGCTCCAGAAGAGGCAATTTCTATTCCGGTTATTTGAATTGGAATCGCTTCATAGTCATTCTGTGCAAACTCTATCTTATTTCCTGCTTGCTCTAAATCGGTACCATTAAAAAGATAAAAAGTCCCCGCAGCATCCCCGGAATCGTATCCTGGAAGAGTTATATCAAATAGCTCTACAAGAGAGTCTAGGTTTCCATCTCCGTCTACTATTTCTTGCTTTTGTACAGTATCTACTAAATCTGTCACGGCTCATAAACTCTCTTTAAAGTTGTTGTAAGTGTATGTATTTCAGTATTTGTATAATTAATATTATATTCTTCTGATAATACTTTAATAGTTGTATCTGTATCATCGTATTCTGTGATTACTAGTTCGAAGTGCTTACCTGCTTGTCTATTTAAGAATGCTGCCAAGTTATTTACTTCTTCTCTTGAACGATTTGAAAATTTTACATTAAAAGTTTCATCAGTAGGATTTATTCCATTTTTTACTCTTTGAGAGTATCCATCACCAAATTGAGCAGTAAGAATTCTTTGTTTTACTTGTCTTGTTGAGTTTCTATCTACCGCAATATCTACTGCCGCAGTGGGATTTGTTCCATCATATCCTCCTACAGGTATTTTTATTTTATATACTGCCATTAGGCTACTCCGTTCGGGTTAAGAATGCCGCCTTGTCTTTTCTGATTTAAAAGCTCTTGCTGTACGGCGCTTGCAATAACTTTTCCTAAATCCATTCCTTGCTGGTCTCCTTCTGTACTTTGATTAGTATTTCCATTTCCATCAATTGAAACATTTACAACAACATTGTTTTGTTGCCCCGCTCCTTTGCCCATCATTACAGGAATTGATTTGCCGTCAGGAAGAGGAACAATTGCTTCGTTATATTTACCTTCACCTACAAGACCAACTGTGGGGCTTTTCGCAATTCCTCCAGTTGCGTACGCTGCAGTTCTAAAGCCGCCTTTTGCAATTCCACCGTTAGCAAAACCAAATAATTTTAATAGTCCTCCACCACCTCCGGCACCTCCAAATAATCCTCCTAAAAGATCTGGAAGAGATGAGAATATGTCTTTAAATATATCTCCTCCAGATGCAAATACATTTCCTAGTTTTTCTACAAGGCCGCCCTCCCCTGCATTTTTGTCAAAAATAGCCGCAAAATCCCCTAAGAAACGATTTACACTTCCTCCTCTATTTCCAACAATTTTTACATCTGCTCCTTCCTGCGGAACTTCTCTCTGGCTTGGAGCTCCAAAAAGCTTTTCCATTATACTCTTTTTCTCGGGAGTTGTAGAGCTTTCATTGCCCATTGCTGTTTTTTGAATTTCTCCTAACGGAGTTATACTCTCCCCTTTTACAGCTGCTTGTACAATTCTACCGTGTTCTTCCGCTGCTTCTAGCATTTTTTGCTTAATTCTTTCTTCTGGGGACATTATTCCAAAAAGACTTTCCATTAATCCCTGCGTCATTTGCTGAGCTAAGGTATCTGCAACGGCTGATAAGGTTGATTGGGCAATGGAAAGCATTGCATCTTTTAAACTGCTTTCATCTCCCTTTATTAAAGAGGCTAAGTTACTTTGAACACTTGTTTCAAAGGCTTGAAGGGCTGCTTGTTGAAGTTGAAATAAGGTATTTTTCTGAAGCTCTAATTCTGCTGTTTTTTCTTTAGTAAGACCTAACTCTGCTGCTGCAAGCTCAATAGATCTTTCTCTAGCTACATTAGTAGAGAGCAAAGTTTCTTGTTCTCTAGTTAAAGTCTCCCCACGGTCTCTAGCAGCTTGGGCCTCTTTAATAGCTGTAGCATCTTCGCCCATTAGCTTAGTTGCTTGTCTAATTTTTTCACTTAATTCAAACTCTTTTATTTTACTTTTTACTATATCCGCTTCTAGTCTTATAGCGTCTTTAACTAGCTTTGTTTTACCTCTCGAAGCAGTAATTAGTGCTGTATCTGTTGCTAAGGTATTTTTAGCAATTTTAAACTCAAGATTTGCTAAACTTTCTATTAAAGATTTTCTATCTTTTAAAAATTTTAATCTTTTTTCCTCGATTTCAGTAAGTTGTCGTCCTTCGCTAGTTTTTTCATACTGAAATGCAATATCTTGCAAGAGCCTTAACTCTTGGTTCATATTTGTTAATAATTGATCATACTCACTTAAAGGAAGCACTCTAGCTTCCGCGGTAGAAATAGCCCTTGAGTTTTCGCTTTGTAGTCTAGTTAATTCGCTTATTTCTGATGCTAATTTTTCTACAGCCGTTCTTTGTTTTAGTAATAACTCTATATCTACTTCTTGGCCTTTTGCCAATGCATCTAAAGAAGCTTTATAAGAATTAACAACAGTACTAGCATGAAACCGTTCGTTAGTAAGCCCTTCTAGAGCTTTTTTATCATCTAATAATATTTTTAAAGCATTTTCAGCAGGAGTTAATTCTTCTTTTTTTCCCTCTATATACTCCTGCAGGCCCATAGTAGCTTTTTTTCTAACTTCTGTTACTTCCTCTAATAACTTCTTCTCTTCTCTCTGGGCAAATAAGAATGCCACAGGAGAAGCTCCTGAACCCGAGGCTATAATGCTTTGAGAAGTACGCTGACTAGCTTCCGATGCGCGAGCAGCCCTCGGAAGATCCTTTTGTGCCTGCTCTATAACTCCGGTTATTTCTTTTTGTATAGCTATTAGTTCTTTTGACCCTTTTAAAGTATCCCCCAATTTTTGAGTAGAAGTATTTGATAGTCTTTTTCCATAAGCTTCTACTGCTTTATTACCATGGTCAAAAGTATCATTTAAAATATTTTGAACTGCAATAAATTCTTCTGTTTCTGCTGTAAGAGTTTCTACTTTACTTTGTTAATAATTGTATTTAGATCCCGCATCTTCTGCCTCTTTTCCTGAACGAAAAAAAGATATAGCTAAAGCGCCCAGACTAGCTATTAGTCCAATCCAAGAAATGGCGCTTAGAGCCATAGAAATGCCTGCGCCTGCTGCCTGTGCTCCTCTTACAAGACTTGCAAATAAACCTGCTGCAGATGTTTTAATATTTGTAAAGCTTTTTTGGACTGAAAAACTTAAAGTTTTAAAATGAAGTTCCATCTTTTTTGTAGTAAGATTATTTGAACGTTCCATTTCATTTAAAGTTCTGTGCAAACTCGCTTTAATTTCTTTATCCTTAATTTTGTAACCACGAGCTTCTGCTTGCAAATTTTTACGAACTTGAACAATTTGAGCATTACTTAGTTGTTTTCCATCTTTTAACTTCTGTAAAAGACTGTTTTTATTTGCCTGTACATCTGCAAGTCTTACTTGTGCATTTGCTTGTACTTCTTTTTGTAGTGCCTGTTGTAAAACTGCAGAGCTCTTTACAAGCTCATCGTCTTTAAGAGATTCTTTTAATGATTTTTGAGCTTTTTCCGAAGCACTTTCAGCTCGAGTTGCCATATTGTCCAAAGCACCGCTAACTTTTTCCAATCCGGGTAGTGCCGTTTTTAATACTTGAGCTCCAAAGGGGGCGAATGCTGCAAAAATAAGACCCGGCATTTCTTGCAGTGTAGTAGCAATAGGTGTTAAAAAGTCTACTGCAAATTTTCGTAAATTATTTACAATATCTTCAAAAGCTGTTGAAAGTTTTGCAAATTCATTTGCGCCCCCTCCAGTTACTGCTAGTACCTTCCCATATTTTTCTTCTGCTTGAGTAAGGACTTCATTTGCAACTGCTTGGCTTCTTTCAAAAGCGCTTAAGGAATCTTTGCTTCTTCCCAGAGCGTCCGCGTAGTTTTGAGTAGCAGTATCTAGTCTAAGAATAATACCTAATTCATCTAATAATTCTGGTTCGGCTTTTGTAATGCCTCTAGTTAAGCGATTAAAAGAATCAGTAAGATCTCTGCCAAGAACAGTAGAAGCATCTTTTGCTGCTTTTGCAACTTGAGTAATTTGTGTGGGATCTAAACCAGCTGCAGTGCCTATTGCTGCTGCTTGAGCAGCGTCTCTAAACCCTAGTTGAGATTCAGTTGCTGCTTGTATATCTTCTGTTAAGGATTTAAGAGATATACCTGTTGCGGCGGCATAAGCAGTTTGACCGCTTTGTAGTAATCCTAGCTGACCTGCGTCTTTTAAAAAGTTAAAAGCTGCACTAACTGCAAATATCTGTGCAGCAAGAGTTGCATAAGCAGGAACAAGACCCCCCGAGATGCCTTGCGCCATTTTAGAAAAGTTCTTGCTACCATTTGCAGAGGTTTGTGCGGCTCCTTTTATATTTCGATCAGCAGTACGAGCAGACTTTCCAGCCTTATCTAAGCCAGCGGCCGCTCTTTCAGCATTTTGTCCAACTACTTTAAGATTACCTTTTTCGGTAATCTTAAGAGTTAAATTGATTTCATTTCCTGCCATCAGCCGCGAACATTATGGGTGTACTGTTTTCCACCTCCTGCAGACTTAGCTTTGCGCTCTTCTGCTTTTCGTTTTTTCTCTGCTTCTTCTGCTCTATAAGATATGAGAAGATTCTCATAAATTTTTAAAAAGAAAAATACTTCTTTTTGATTTTCAATTTCGTATATTTTAAATATATACTCTAGACTATTCCAGTCTTTACCTAAATAAGTTCCTGACATTCCATCCCAGCGATCAGACAGTAATCCATATATAAAAAATGCCACTTGAACTTCCTCCGGAAAAGAGGAAGAATCGAGCGGCATTTTGGCTGGGTCAGGCTCTTGGCCCAACTGCTCACATATACGTAGATATTTTTCTACGTCTATCTGAGATGATTCTCTTACGTATTTCTCAAGTAACTGTCGAACTTCAGTTACTTGTTGCTCGTAAAATTTTCAAGGTCACCTACTGACTCTGTTACCCATGTATCAAAATCATTTGCATTCTTCATAAGAAGCTCTGCATTTTCTTGAGTATACATTAATTCATCATCAGGATCTTGTCCAGAAATATCAACCAAAAGAAGCTCTTCTAGGTATCGAAATTTCAGTCCTTTCCATCCTTTGATTACTGCATTACAGTATTCTGTTAAAAACTTTTCTTCGTCTAGCTCTTCCTCTGGCTGCCTTGTCTTTCTATTAAATTTTGTAGTAAGACAACGCTTTCGAAGTTTAATTAGCTCTTCTCTTGCCAAGTAACAAAGGTCTACTTTCATTCCTGAGTATCCAGGAAAGTCGATTGTTACCGTTTTACTTGGAGTCATAAGACTCGCGAGAGAGATAGGCTCTTTTTTGTCTGTCATAGTTAGTCCTTAAAGGGTTTTATTGATTTATACCACATATTATAACGAAAGGCAGGAAAAATGTCAAGAATTATTTTTAACACCTGGAAAGAAAAAACCCGCCGAAGCGGGTTTAGGTTAAACTTGTTATAATTATTAAGCAGTAACTCCAAATACTTCGAGATTAAACTCGTCAACAGTATCAAAATCATTAGTATATGCACCAAAGTTTGTTTCCAATGCAATAACATCTTCAATACTATGAGTTGGTACATCAATGTGTACTTTTGGGAAGTTCATATTAATTCGAGGCTGCCCGGAAACAGTTCCCCCGACTTTAAATGTAACATCAAAGTCGTTTACAACTTTTGTCAGACCTTTAGTGGGGTCTACCAAGTCTGAGAAAAAGTCTGCAGATGCTCCAGTATTATCACCATCTGTTCCGGTGTCATCAAATACCAAATAGCAAGTAAAGTTTCCGCCAATTGATCGTGAACCTGTTACTCCTTCGATCGGCTTATTAATTGTGCCAAGTTCTTCTGGCACAAGATAAGTTACATTGTTTGAAATTGTAATATTACCTCCGGTAAGAGTAAAGTTATAAATACCGGTATGAACAATTCCACCACTACTATAACCATCTAAACTACTAGTATCTGTAGAAATAGTAATGCTTGTTGAGGAGACTGCAGTGACAGTATGATTCACTCCATTTAAAGCGGCTTGAAGATCATTATTCCCCGAAGTATTATCATCAACTATTCCTGAAAATGAAATCGTATCCCCAACAACTACTCCATGGCCGGTACCTACTGTAATAACTGCGGAAGATGCATTCGTTACATTAGTAAGTGTAACAGGCTTTCCTTCCATTACATCAGGATTTCGTCCTCGAACAGATAATTGAGTTAAGCGATTACGAATAAAGTTATTAGTAGAGGTTACACCGCTGCTAATTGCAGGGTAATAGGCGTCATGAACAGCAGCACTGCCAACAGGCTTACCGCCCGAATCCACAGGCACATAAAGTTTGAGGTCAGATCCACTGTTTAACCATACTTTATCTTGAACTACAGAAGGCTCACTGCTGGCTACAGCAACTAATCCAAGACTCTTTAGGTCTTCGACTTCTTTTGCAAATCCAGACCAGTTGGCAGTTGCAATGCCATCAATATCAAAATCAATAGAACACTCATTTACAATCGAGTTGCTTAGCTTATATACCATTGGCTCGTCTGGGTCAGTTTCAAATACAAAGTATAAGGTCAACTGAGGAAGAGTAGATCTGTTTGAATTTTCGAATCCTAAAAGGCCCCCTGTAGCGGTACTGTCTGAAGGAAGGGTTGCACCTACTTCGTCATATACAAGACCACTAATACCTCCAACACCATTTACAGGATTTGTTGATCTAGTATAATCTCCTTCAAGGGTAGTAGTAGTATTTGTTACTCCTGTTCCTCCAAATTCATCAGCCCCTGCCATTGCCGCCCAAAGAACCTGGTCTACAAGGTGCATTTTATTAGAACCACGATTTGTTGGTCGTACATAAGTACTGAAAGACCATTCCGCGGGAGCCAAAGAGTCCGTAAAGAGACGTCGGCCCCGACGGCTAATACCCGCAGTACTTTCCATTTCATTCAATCCGATCTCAGATTGATTTGTACTCTGCGAAAAACTGAAACCGTCAAGTACAGGAATTTCCCAAAGACCTTGAAAATCTCCGTCAATATCCGTCAACTCAACGTACAGTTTCGCGTCGCGACTAAAATAAAGTTTATCTGCCATAGATTATCTCCTATGTCTTGAAAAGGCATGGACGTGAACGTTTGTTCGTGCCAGCATTTTCTAGTATCGAACCTCAATGAGAATTTCT